>SXGU01028753.1_pt1 | contig 41655 bp, 28 predicted proteins | sample 3174531 | NCBI WGS metagenome assembly SXGU01 (sample SAMN11356863, study PRJNA531348) | freshwater metagenome | isolation source: freshwater sample F1-140 | place: China: Fuxian Lake, Yuxi | collected 2017-12-25 | reverse complement strand
TTCTGCTGGTTGCCGCCGGAGAGGAACTGCACCACCTGCCGGTCGCTCGGCGTCTTGATGCGCATCGCACCGATCATCTCGGTGCTCAACTCAACTTCGCGCCGCTGGTTGAGGAAGCCGTTGCGCTGGTCGCGGCGCAGGCTGGCGAGGCTCACATTCTCACGCACGGGCATGCCGAGCACGACGCCCTGCTGCTTGCGGTCCTCAGGCACGAGCGCGAGGCCGGCTTCGATGGCTTCCTGTGGCGACGCGGGGGAAATCTCTTTGCCGCCAACGTGAATGGTGCCGCCCAGCGCGGGCGTGACGCCGAAGAGGGAAAGCAACACTTCCGTCCGCCCCGCCCCGACAAGGCCGGCGAGGCCGACAATCTCCCCGGCATGCACCTTGAAACTGACTTCGTGGCGCGGATACATGGGCGTGCGAAGCCGGTCCACATGCAGCGCCACCTCCCCTGCCCTGTGGGGCTCGTGCGGATAGAATTGCGAGAGGTCGCGGCCCACCATGAGCTTCACCATCGTGGCGTGGTTGATTTCCTCGCGGGCCAGGCCGCCACTGTTTTCGCCGTCGCGCAGGACGGTCACGCGGTCGGCGAGGCGCTTCACCTCGCCGAGGCGGTGCGAGATGTAAACGATGCTCACCCCGCGCGTGCGCAGGTCATTGATGACCTTGAAAAGATTCTCCGCCTCGCCCGCCGACCGGCTGGAGGTCGGCGCGTCCATGATGAGCTCGCGGGCGTTGGTGGAGAGCGCCGTGGCGATCTCGACAAGCTGCTGCTGGCCGATGGCGAGCGTGCTGACGAGCGTGTCGGGCTTTACGTCGAGGCCGACGGCGTCGAGAAACTGCTTCGCCTCGCGGTGGGTGCGCGCGGTGTCAATCAGCCCGAAGCGGCGCGGCTCGCGACCGAGGAAGATGTTGGCCGCCACGTCGAGATTATCGGCGAGGTTCAGCTCCTGATGGATGAGCGCGATACCGTTGGCGAGGGCGTCGTGGACCGAGTCGAGCGCGACGGGCTGGCCGTCGAGGAGGATTTCGCCGGAGTCAGCGGTCTGCACGCCAGCGAGAATTTTCATGAGCGTGCTCTTGCCCGCGCCATTCTCGCCGATGACCGCGAGCACCTCGGCACGCTCGACGGTGAGACTCACGCCCTTGAGCGCGCGCACGCCTGGGAAGGACTTGGTCAGCGAGCGGGCTTCGAGCAAGGGCATGGGAATGGGAATGGGAATGGCGAATGGCGAATCAAGCCACGTCACGGTGAGCGGGGAAACTTCGGGGTATGTTCGAGCATTTCTCCCTCACCCCAGCCCTCTCCCGCTGGGAGAGGGAGAATCGTCGGCACCGTGTGGTGGAAAGGGACGGTTCAGTTTGTCGAGGAGCGGCATAGGTTTCTCCCTCTCTCAGCGGGAGAGGGCTGGGGTGAGGGAGAGCGGCTACGAACGCCCACGCATGCTGCACCAAGCTGCGGTGCCTCTGACGACAAGCTAGCGCGGCGGGCCGAAGGGTGGGTGGTTGCATCGGCGTGTTGGACGCGGCTGCGCCGGGCTTTATTGGTGCGCGGACTGACTTCATGGCAACTGGACTTCCACCGTCGGCTCCGGCGCGTTCGGCTGCGGGCGGTGCCAGGTGTGGCTGGGGGTGAGCTTGAGGGTTTTGAGCACCTTCGGCAGCGCGGTGGGTTGCGCGGCGGCCTTGGCGGCGACGGCTTGAGCGAGCTTCACGTTGGCTTCGGCGGCGGCTCTTTCCGTGGCTAGTTTGGCGGCGAGCTTGTCCGCGGTGGTGCGGGCGTCGGTGACGTCTTTCGCTTTTGCGGATGACTCGGCGGCGGCTTTGTCTGCGGCGAGTTTGCTGGCGGCGCTCGTCTTCTGCGCTTTGAGCATGTCGGCGGCGGCATTCGCGGCAACCCCCCGCGCCTTCGTCCACGCGGCCTCAGCGGCGGCGCGGGCTTCCACGTCCTTGGTGGCGATTTTGACCACTGCGCCGTGGGCGGTGATGACCGCCTTGGCCATCTCGGCGGAAAGCGCGGCGGCCTTGTCAGCGGCGAGCTTGTCGTCCCCAGCCTGCTTCTGCGCGGTGGCGAGCGCGGCGGTGGCTTGGTCGACTGCGGCCTTTGCGGCGGTCCACGCGGACTCGGCGGCGGTCTGGTCAACGGCGGCCTTGGCCGCGAGCTTGTCCGCCGTGGCGCGCGCGTCCGTGACGGCCTTGGCAGCCTTGGCGGACTCTTCGCGATAGTATTCCGCGTCGAGCTTGAGGTCGGCGGTGGATTTCATCGCGCCCGGGAACACGGTGGGCAGCGTCCACACGCTCAGCATGTATTCCGGCGCGGGCACCACCACGCCGTCTTCCTGCATGCGCCACGACTTCACAACCAGCGGCGTGAGCGTGTGCGGCAGCGCGGTCATGCCGTCGGCCCGCACCGGCGCGGGGGAATTGCGGATGTTCAAATCGGAGGCCCCCGGCGCGAGCGGCTTCTCCAGATTCGTGGTGACGACCTCGACGTGTGTGTTGCGCGGGAACTCGTCCTTCACGCGCACCACGAGGAACTCCAGCACCTCCAACGGCTCCTCGCCGCGCACAATCTTCGGCTTGGCCGACGACGGCGTGAGCGTGATTTGCTCGGGCGGGATGTTGCAGTTGAGCATCGTGAGCGAACTGGAGACCAGGTGCAGCACCTTGTTCGTCACGGCGTTGGTGACGGTGATGCTGGTGAGCTGAACCTTCGCAGCCGCGAGCGAGACGGCGGTGACGGAGCGGTCAATCAACGTGTCCTCCGCGCTCCCGGTCAACGTGCGCAGGCTCATGCCGGTGTTGCAGTGGCGAAGGATGTTCTGCTTCAGCATGGCATTGCCGGTGTGCCATGAGATGCCCGACGCGCAGTCCTCGATGACATTGCCGGTCACGCTGACCTCCCCCGCGCTGACGGCGATGCCGATGGCGTATGCGCCGTAGATGCGATTCTCGCGGATGTCCGCAAGCTGGCAACTGCTCACGGAAAGTGCGGAAGGCCGCACCATCGCCGCCTTCTGCGCGCGGAACTCGTTGCGCACGATGGCCGGCGTGTCGCACCCCGAGAGGCTCAGGCGAGCGAACGCGGTGAAGCGGTTGCCAATCACGTTGCACCGCTCGTTCGGCTTGTCCCCGGTGTTGTCTATGCCGGCGAGGCTCACCTGCACGTTGTCGAACTGCGCGTTCTGCAAATCCACCATCGTCCGCGCAACGGCGGTGAGTTCAGCGGGCGGCGGGTTCTTCTCGCCCGGTGCGATGGGCGAAACGATGGCGACGTTGCGTTTGCCGTCCGGCAGATTCGCGCGCCCGACGAGGAACAACGAACCGCCGCGCTGGAGCTTGAAGATGCGTTCCGCCGTGTTCGTGGCCACCAAGCGCAGTTCCATCGCATCGGTCAGCCCGGGCGCGTGCATCTTGATGCTGCCGTAAGCCTCGACCATTCCGTCCACCGCGAGCACGCGGCGACCCTGGCCGGCTTGGAACGCGAGGTTGGAGTTCGCGTCGAGCAGCAACTGCTTGCAGGTGGGCTTGTCGGAGTCGTCGCGGTCGAAGACTACGGTGTCGCGGGCGGCGATGACGGCTTCGTCCTCGGCCGTCGGCACCGCGCCGCCCTTCCAAGTGGAAGCATCGCTCCACCGCCCGCCCCCAAGGCCGTTGGAATGAATTTCCTTGGCCACCACAGGGGAGACGAGACACAGGGCTGTGAGGCCGAGGGCGAGCGGAAGAATGCGTTTCGTCACAGGATGGAGAGGGGAGTTGGACCACAGAGACGCGATGAACACAGAGAAGAGCAGAGGAGGTTTCGCTGAAATGTCTTTCTCTGTGTTCATCGTGTCTCTGTGGTCCCAATCGGCGCTGGTCTGGCTGTGGCGTCGTTTCATTGTTCCACCTCCTCGGCCTCGATGAAACTCCGCAGGGAATCGCTCTGGCGGTCACTCACGGGGAAGATTTTCAGGCCGTCAATCTGCACGGTGCCCGTGATGTTGATGAGCTCCAGCTTCAGTAGCGCGTCCGGCGCGAGCGGGGTGCGGATGCGCACGGCGGCCTTGCGCCACTGGCCATAGGACGCGCGGTCCAGCGGGATGAGTTGGTGCGCCGTGGGACTCGTGGCCGGGCCGTCCGCGCCAGCATACATCCAGACGTTCATGTAGCAGTATTGATACGGCTCCAGGCTCGTGTTGCCTTGCTTGCGATACCAGAACTCCACCCAGCACGCGCTGTCGGGCGGCACGTTGCGCAAATCCTTCGTCATGCTGAAACGCCCGCTGGTCACCGTCGGCCCGTCCATCCCCAACATGGGCTCGAAGGCGACGCGGTCGAAGCGCCCGGCGGGTTGCGTGTCGCCCGGCTCGAAGCCGGTGACGTGGCCGCGAAAGGTCGCGTCCGCGGCGGCCACCGCGTTCGTCTTCGCGGCGGTGACTCGTTCGGCGCGGGCCTTCACCACGGCGAAGACCGGCGTGAGCTTCTGCTGCATGAAGTAGTCGGGGAACGTCTCGCGCAGCTTTTCCAGCCACGCCTGCGCGGTCGCGAAATCCTCCTGCCGCAGCGCGCAATCGGCCAGGCCGTGCATCGCGCGGTCGCGGAAGCCGGCCCACTGGCGGAGCTTCAGCAGCACTTCGTAATGGCGGATGGCGTCCTCGTAGCGGCCCGCGAAACGGTCCGTCTCCGCGCGCAGGAAGCGATACATGCCTTCGAGTTTTTGCTCGGGGAATTCCAGCTCCAGCCGCTCCAGCAGCAGCCGCGTGCCACGCACGTCGCCGGTGCGGAGCTTTTGTTCCGTGATGCGCAGCAACGCGCCGCGCTGGATGGCCTCGTTCTGGCCGGTCGCCGCGAAGCGCTCGCCGCCCAGCGACTTCGCGAGTCGGTAGCGCTCGGCGGCTTGCACGAGGTCGCCGGCCTGCGTGAAGAGGTCGCCCCAGTGAATCGCCGCCTCGCGCACCGCCGGATGCCCGAGGCCGCGATGGTCATTGATGATGCCCTCGTAGAGCTGTGCGGCCTTGGGAAACTCCTTCAGATAATTCCACTGCAAGTCCGCGCCCTTGAGCAGCAGGGTGACGCGCAGGCTCGGGACCTTGCCGGCGACCTTGAGCGCCTCGTCCATCAGCGCCATCGCCTCCGTGCCGCGACCTTGCCGGGCCAGCGCTTCCATCAAGGTCGTTTGCAGCGCTATGCGGCGCTTCACATCAAGGTCCGGCTGCGCGAGCAAATGCCGCGCGAGCCGCTCGACCAGCGGCCAGCGGTGCGGCTGCTCGGAGACGAGGAGGAAATCGAAGGCGGCGTTGAACCGTTGCGCGTCCCAGCCGCTCCAGTCGGCGGCGGACAACAGCTCGACCGCGCGTCCGAGCGAGTGCGGGCTGGTGGGTATCGGCGCGGTCCAGACGTAGATGCGTTGCGTGACCGGCGGTGCGCCGCCGCCCGCGTCCAGCGTGACGCGATACTCGCCGGGCTTGAAATAAACGTGCGTCGGCGAGCGCCCCGTGCCGCGCGTGCCGTCGCCGAAGTCCCACTGCACCTTCGTCGGGTCCGGACTGGCGCCGTGCGCCTCGAAGCGCACGAGGTGCAACGCCAGCCCCGGCGTGCTCAACGTGTCGTCAACTCCCCACGCGAACGTCATGGCCGCCGCGCCGTTCGCGCCCTCGATGCCCGCGACCTCGGCACGCGTGGCCTGGGCGAACATCCCGGCGGGGACGGCGGCGGCGGCGAGCTTCTTGTTCGCCGGGTCGCGCTTCAGGTAGAGCGTGCAATTCGCCACGCCGGCGGCGGGACCAGCCACATGATGCACCTCGAAAGAATGCACGCCCGCCTTCAGCTCCACTTCGCGCCACGCGCTGGCGAGGATGCGATTGGCGAAACGCGCCGCGCCGGTCTGCTCGAAGACGCGGTTCGTGTGGATGAAGAGGAACGCCGCGTTCTCCGCGCCGAGGTAGAACTTGTAAGCGCCGTCCTCCGGGATGCGGAAGAAGCCGCGATAGGACGCGGCGAAGTTCCGCACGTTGTCCGGCCGCGCCGGGTTCACGTTCTGCACCACCTGGTCCACGAAGCCGTTGCCGATGACTGCCGGGCTTTGCTTCAAGCTCCCGACCACCTCCGCCCAGCTCGCCAGTGAGGTGCCGGTCCAGTTGCGGAACTCGACGGTGATACCCTCGGGCAGCGCCGCGACGTTCGGATGCGGCAGCTTCGCGTTGCCCGCGTAGGCCCAATAGACCGGGTCGTTGGTGTTGCGTTTGAACTGGATGAGCGTCTCGCCATCGGGTTGGTGCGAAAGCACGGCGACGGGCAGGACCGTTCCATCCTGCCGTTGCACGCAGATGTCCGCGCCATCGGGCCGCAGCCAGCCGGCGGCGGGCAGGCGCGCGATGACCGACTGCGTCTGCGCCTTCTCGCTCGCGAAATCGCCGATGAGCCGCAGCGGGAAACGCACGCGATAGCCCGGCACCCACGCCGGCGCGGGCAAGGCCACGGCGGGCGCAGCGGGAGCAGCCTTCGGTGGCACCGGCGCGGCGGCTTGGCCAACGGTCGAGGCGGCCAGCAGAAGGATGGACCACAGAGTCGCGATGAACACAGAGGGAAGCCCCGGAGGAAGGCCTCTGTGTTCATCGTGTCTCTGTGGTGAAAAATCACTCCGGTTCATACGTGACTCTGAGTTGCCATTGCTGCCGCCCGGCGTGCGTGGGTGAGATGAGGATGCATGGGCCATCGAACGCGAGCAGCCAGCCGCGGTTCGGCGCCGCCCCGCCGTGCCAGAGCTCGACATCCTGGGTCACGTTGACGGTCACATGCACCATGCCCGGTTCGAACTTGCCGCTGCCCGTGGGCTTGGTCGCGCGGTCCACGGAGCGGCCGCGTGCGCCGGGCACGGACCACTCCAACCGCTTGGGATGCACCATGCGGAACTGGTGGCACACGCCGATGCCCCACTCCGCGAGCACGCGCCACACGGTCACGGTGCTCGTCGCCGCGAACCCGACGGGAACAACCCACTCCGCGTGCGTGATGCGGTTGCCCTTGGGGATTTGGTCGAAGGAATAGCGGACCAAGTAACTCGTGTTCGCGCCGCCGATGGGCGGGTTGGAGACGAAGAGCGTCGGGTCAATCTGCTGCGCCGCCCAGCCACTGCGCGGGTGGCTCTCGGACAACGTGGCGAAGGCATCCACGGCTTCGGGTTTGAGCGTGATGGTGCGGGCGGAGGCAGTCGTGGCGAGGAAGGCAAGCAGGGGGCCCAAGAGCCAAATGGCCAACCGACGGAGGCAACGGTTCCCCCTCTCATTAGCACCTGGCTTCAGCCAGGTGTTCAGCGCCGTGAACGCAGACAACCGCTTCAGCGGTTTCCGACTCGCGCCACCGAAGCCGTTGAAACGGCTAACCAATTCACACCGTCCCGTGCCACCCGGCTGAAGCCGGTTGCTAATGAGAGTCTGAGGCCGATGCGTTGAGTGGCTCACGTTCATCCCTCAGTTCCCTTTGTCCACCGCCACATAGAGCCGCCCGCGCTTCTCCGCGTAGGCCATCGCGCGCACCGATGCGCTGGGCAACGTGACTTGTTCCACCTTCCCATCCAACCGCCCGTCCGCTTCCAAGCCAAAGAGACAGACCGACTTCGCCGCGCCGACGGCCACGCGCGCTTGCTGAGTGAGCACGACCGGCGCGCCTTGGAGTTGCACGCCCTTCGCCGACGCGACTTGCGGCAGGAGCGAAACGTAACCGTCCGCGTGCGCGAGCTGGAAGAGGCGCGGCGTGTTCTGCATCGCGAGGTAAATCGCCGGCTGGTTGGGATGCCCGGCCAGCACACAGTGGCCGGCGAATTCCAGCGTTGTGAACCACGATTGCCGCAGCCCGCCGCGTTGAAAGTCCGCGCTCATGCAGCCGGAGTAGCCGCCCATCACCATAGCGTCGCTCCCGGCGAACCACCCCGCGCCGGACGGATAGTAGCGATGAGTGCGCTTGCGCTGGAGCGCCACCACGGTGCGCGCGAAGCGGCTCGCGAGCGGCTTCTCCTTGCCGGCCTTCACGCGGGACTTGCCGGCGTCGGCCTCGTCGGAGTCCACCGGCAAGCCCTGTTCATCGAGCGCGTAGTAGGCGATGCCTGCCTCGTCGTAGGTCGCGCCGATGCTGTTGGGGAGGAAGAGCATCTTTCCCGCCGCGTCCAGCCCGACGGTGCCGCCCGTGAGGCCGCAGTGAAAACCCACGCCGTGCGCAGCGGTCTCGACCAGTTCGAGGCCCGTGGGTTTCACCGCGTAAATGAGCAGGTGCTCGAACTCCAGCCAGTTGGTGAACGCGGCGTGTTTCTCCTGCTGGTCCTGCGGCGGCGCGGAGATGTCCTGCCACACGTAGAGCACCGGCAGGCGCGGATGGAAGAGCAGACCGAGCGGGTAGTTCGCGTGCTTCGCAAGCACGGCGGGCTTGGGCAACGCGAGGCGCGTCGGCTCGCCGGCGGGCAGGCCGTTCGCGCCGAGACGGAACACGGCGAGGTGCTGGTCGTTGGTCGAACGCTGGCCCACGACTAGCAGCGACGACGCCTCCCTCACGGCGGCGCAGAGGGCGTTGGACACCACGACTTGGGTGATGAACGCGGGTGGCTCCGCGAGCGGCGTGGGCGTGACCTCGAACTCGCGGGGCAACGTGGCGGCCGGGAGGGTGAACGCGAGGAGCAATCCCAAGAGTGCTGAACCCAACCGGCGCACAATCAAGAGAGAGAAAGTGGAAAGGCACAACGCGGGTGCATCCGACGATATTAGACCATCGTAGCCGCTCCCCCTCACCCCAGCCCTCTTCCGCTGGGAGAGGGAGAATGGTCGGCAGCGCTCGAAGTAATCGAACCGTTCAGGTGGTCGAGCAGCGGGGGAAATGGCTCCCTCTCCCAGCGGGATAGGGCCGGGGTGAGGGAGAAAACGGCCGACACATACTGCGAGCTGCGTTCCACCGGAAGCTTCCATTCTCGCCAACTGTTGAGTCCGCCTCCTCACGTCGGCGGCTACGGGGAGGTTCATGGCGCGGCAAGGCGGCGGTAATACTCCTTCACCACCTGCTCGTAACGTGGCAGGACGGGGCCGGCGGGTTCGTCGAGGATGCGCCCGCGCACCTGCTGGTGACGCGGCAGGCTGGGTTGGAAACCCGTGCCCGCCCGCTGGAACACCCGCGCCTCCGAGCGCAGCCGGTCGAGCAATTCCTGCTGTGTGCGGAAGGTCTCCGCGGTCGGTGCCTCGCGGAGCTTCTCCAGGTTCTGGTTGAGCTGCGCGATGAGGTCGTCGAGATGGTCGGTGGGCAGGTAGAGATTTTTCAGCTCCTTGCGCAACGCGTTCGCGCGCTGGATGAGCTGCTTCTGGTCGCCGTCCAAGTCGCGGAGCAACGCGGCCACCTTCGGGTCGAGCGGCTTGCCCTGGCGCTCGACGATGTGATTCACCGCCTGCGGTTTCTGCATCCGGTCGGCGAACTTGTCACTCCACTCGCTCTTGTTCGCAAGGCTGAACTTCGTGTCGTCGGACTCGACGCGCTTGCCGCCGATGCCCGTGGACTGGTCCTTCTGCATGTCGTCGGTCTTCTTCTCCTTGAGCACGCCCTCTTGGTCCGGCGCCTCGAACTGCCCCTCCTGCACCTTGTCGCGCCCGCGCATGTTCGGCGACTCGCTGCCCGCGACCTTGCCGTAAGACCGCGCGCCCTGCCGCCCCGTGCCGGACATGCCGCCGACGTTCGCGGTGGGCGGCTTCTTGTTGCCCGTGGTCGCCGTGGCGGCGTTCGAGTTCAAGCGCCCGCCCATCTTGCTCACCTCGCCGGGGTCCACGGCGACGAGGCCGGAGTTCAAGGCCAGCGTGTCGAACTTCTCCTCCATCTCGTCCGCCTCATCGAGCAGCTTGCCGACGAGGTCTTCGAGCTTGTCCGGCACAAGCGGCGCGGTGATTTGGTTCGGCTGCAAGCCTTCAAGCCCGGGAATCTTCGCCGTCTTCTCCACGCGCGTGCCGAGGAACATCGTGCTCAAGTCAGGCCGCGCGCTGCTTTCCTGCGTCGCCAGCTTGCTGCCGAGGTCCGGCGGGATGGCTGGCTGCGTGCCCCGTTCCTTGTCCTTGTCGCCGGGCTTGCCGGTGGCGACCGTTTCGCGCATCTGAACCACGTCGCTGAGGTTGGCGAGGTCCTGCCGGAAGTTCACGAGCTTGTCGCCGGAGCCGGGCATCATTTTCTCCAAGGCTTTCTGCGCGGCCAACTGCGACTCCTTCAACTCCAGCTCCTTCATCGCGCGCGCCAGCGCCTCGGCCCCGGCCTGCTTGAGCTTCGCGTGAATGTCCGCGAGCGCCGTCGCGGCCTTGGTCTGGGCGGCTGCAGCAGTGGACCAACGGCCCCGCGTCAACTCGGCCACCGCCTGTTGCAGTGCGGTCTTGGCTCCGCTGGAATCCAGCGCCACCGCCGCCGCCGTGAACGCCTGCCCGAGCGGCGCATCCACCGGCGTCACGCGCTCGCCCACGCCCGCTAGCGCGGACTGCGCGAGGCCCGCGAGCGCGAGCACCTTCGCCTGGCGCGCGGCGGCGGACTTCGCGGCGAGCGGCGCGGCGGGCTTGCCAGCCTGCGCGGCGGACTCGTCGCGCAACGCCAGTTCGCGGTCGGCGAGCATCTTCAGGAAGGGCGTCATGTTCGACAGCTCCCAGTTCTGCCGGAAGGCGACGTATTGCCCGAGCATCTCGTTGAGACTGGCGATGGTTCGCTCCGCCGTGAAACGCGCCTCGGCCAGCGCGGCGCGCTTGGCGGGGGGCGTGTCCTGCGTCGCCACGCTCTCGAGGATGCGCGTGAGCCGAATCATCTCCGTGTCCGCCAGCATCCCGAGCGAGAAGCGCAGCGTGCCGACGGCGGAGACGAAGTTGCGCGCCGTCGCGCCGGCGGACTGCCGCAACTGCTCTTGCGCCGTGGCCCCGTCGCGCATCGCATTGGCCAGCGCGTCGAGATTCTTCGTGTCGTCCCAGCGCACGCCGGACGCGGGGTCGAACTTCTGCATCCAGCCCGCCGCGAGCGCGACGCCCTGCTGCTGCCGCGTGATGAGCTGCTTGAGGTCCGCCTCCGACTGGAGGATTTGCTCGTAGAGGACTTGGAAGATGGTGCCCTCGCCGCCGATGAGCAGCGTGTAACTCTCGCCAGTCGTCCACGCGCCGGCCTTCGCGGGGTCGGCATCGCGCGCGCGCAAGGCGACTTCCACGCGCTCGCCCTCGACCGCGCCGAGCGCCGCGATGGCGAGGGAGAAGTCGGACTTGAACTCGCGGGACAAGTTGGGCTGCGGCCACCCCGTGACCGCGTGCCACTCCGCGTCCGCCGTCGGTGCATTGGTCGCGCCCTTGGCTGGTGCGGCGGCGGTCGTCATCTTGCGCGCGAACAGGCCGACTTCGCTCAGGCCGTAGTCATCGCTGGCCGTGAGCTTGAGCGGGAGGACGGAGCCGAGTTGCACCTCGGTCTGCTTGTCGAGGCCGCTGACGGCGAGTTGCGGCGGCTGGTCCGGCAACACGCGCAGGCCGTAGCGCAGGCTCGGGCCGGGGGCCTGCTTGCCACGCTGCACGCGGACTTGATAGGCGGCCACATCGGCAAAAGTGAGTTCCCCACTGAACTCCGTGGGGCTGAGGCGACGCAGCGCAAGCTGGCGCGGCGCGGCGTTGGTCGCGCCCTTCACCAGCCCCCCCTCGAGCAACAGCACCGCCTCGTCGGCCGGTTGGTCGAGCACGAAGGTCAGCGCGGCGCGCGTGCCGTGGAGAGCCTCGAGGTCGCCGCCGCTCGTCTCAATCTTCTGCGGCGCGAGGCGCGTGTAGTCCGGCAGTTGGAGCGTGGCCCGGACGAGATTCACCTGCGGCGGCAGCGGCACCTCGATGGTGTGAACCGGCGTGGTGAAGTCGCCGCCCGTGACGGCGTAGGTGAGCGAGCGTTGCAAGTTCGGAAAGGTGTAATCCACCGCCGTCGCGCCCGGTGGCACGGGCACTTGAACCACCGTGCTCGTCTCACCGATGACCTGCCGCACCGCGAGCCGGGCCGGGTGCTCGCCGGTGATGCGCACGCGCACACGCACCGTGCTGCCGGGCGCGGCCTGCACGTCACCGGGCTCGACCGCGAGCAGCGTGCGGTAGAGCGGAGCGATTTGCGCGAAGGGCTGGAAGATGCGCGACGCGGCGTTGGTGAAGTGCTGCTGCTTGAAGACGTAGAACCCGACGCCGATGCCCACCATCAGCCCCGCGACGGAGAGGCGAATGAGCGCCGGCCTCAGCTTCGCCGCCTGCTGAAGATGCAACGCTTGGAGCGACGCGTAGTTCTCCCGCAGCACCGCTGGGCCGTAATCGCCCGCGCCGCTCCCCGCCTCGCGGGAGATTTGCAGGCTGTTGATGAGCTGGTTGCGCGCGCCCGGCGTGCGCTGCTCGATGACGAGCGCGACTTGGTCCTCGGTCAGGCGGACTTCCTGCCACCGCTGCCACAGCCAGCGCCCGAGCACGACCAGCACCGCGAAGAACAGCGCGCTCGTCGCCACGCGCCCCCAGCGCGGCAGATGCACAAGGATGTCGAGCGAGAAGACGACCCAGAGGTAAGCCAGCGGTGCCGCCACGAGCACCGCGAGCATCTCCAGCGCGAGCAGCCGCTTCCATCGCCGCGTGTTGCGCTGCACGAGCTGTTGCAGCTCACGGAGCAAGTCCGGCGCGGGCGGGGCCGGGGAGATGTGCGCTGGGTTGGTCACGGTAGCTAAGTCTAGCAGCGAATTCGGAGAACGGCAGACGGGAGGTGAAAGGACGTTCTTCAGCGGCGATTCACTTGGCGGCTTTCATGCCTTCGACCTTCAGCAGCGAGTAAGGGTAGATCGTCGTGGCATAGATGGTCCCGTCGCGCGCGACGATCATGCCCATGATGACGTGCAGCGGCGTGAGCGTGCCGTCGGGCAGCGTGTGGTAGCCGTGGCGTGGACGCGCCGAGCCGTCGGGGTTCTTGGCCTGCGGGCCTTTGAAGTCGAAGAAGCCGGGGTTCGAGACCGTGAACACGCCGAGGTCTTCCATCGCGCTCTTCTTCTTCGGGTCGTGGCGGATGAGGTGGTGGAGGTAGCCCGCGCCGAACCCGGTCTTGTTGTCCACGCGCAGCGCCGAGTAAACGCGGCCGTCCGGCCCGAGGGCGATGGACCCGCGCGAGTCGGGATGCACGCCGGCGAGGCGGTCGCCAAGGCTCGTGGCGACGACGGCCTTGCCCTCCTTGCCCGAGAGGTCCACGCGGAACATGCGCAGGTCGTTGAGCACTTGCAGATACGCCGTCTTGCCGTCGGGCGTGATGCGCCAGTCGGGGTGGACGCGGTTCGTGCCGAGGACTTCGGCGAAGGGCTTGCCGCCGACGAGCAGCGGGTCCACGGAAACCTTGGCGGTCTTGGGATTGTAGCGGGCGATCTGGTAGTCCTTCGTGATCGCCGTGCCCCGGCCTTGCGCATCAATCAGCGTGTTCGGCTGGTCGCGCAGGATGGGGCCAAGCTCGCGGAACTGCTTCGTCTTCACGTCGTAGAGGAACCAGTGCTGCTCCTCGCAGGTGATGACGTAGATCAGCCCGCGCGCCTCGTCGGCGGTCACGTCAATCACGCCCTCGCCCTCCTTCGCGCCGGCGGGCTTGCTCGCGATGGGCAGCGGCATGCCGAGGTTCTCGGCGGTGTCCGTGGCGGGGTCATAGACCAGCACGTAACCGCCGCGATAAGTGGGGATTTTCTCGCCGCGCTTGAGCGCCGCGTTCTCGGCGGCGGTCGGGTAGCCCTGCTTGGTGCCGACGTAGATCTTGCCGGAAGGGCCGACGAAGTTGCGTGTGTGCAGCTTGGACTGCGCGGCGTAGCCGGTGGGCGTGAGCGGCAACCCGAGGAGCTTGTGGACATCGAGCACGATGCGTTGCTTCTCGGTGGCCGGGTCGAACTCGACGAGAAAGGCATTGCGCCCGTATGCGGCGGTGCCGATGTAGATTTTGCCGTTGCGCCCTTCGCACAGGGAGAAGTAGCCCGACTCCTCCGTGGTCGTCTCGGGCGGGATGTGGAAGGCCTTCGACGGCACGTATGTGAAGGGCGCGGTGGCCGAGCGCGCGACCGTCGGGGCGAGGAGCTGAAACGCAAGCGTGAGCAGGGCGAGGCGGCTCATGAAGTTGGGGTTGCGTTGCAAGGCGCGTTGGACGTGAGCGTTCGCTGTGAAATTCCAAGAGTTCCCCCGTGCCAGCAGACAGGAACAGCTCCGTGCAGCACGGCGATTGCAAATCGCCGGCACGGGATCAGGGCACCGCGCCACGGTCGGCGGCAGGTTCCGCCAGCACATACCTCGGCCACAGCACGACGGAGAAGTGGAACATCAGGCGCGGCAGGTGCGGGGCACTGGAGTGGTAGGTGGCCTCGCCACGGTTGCCGTTGAGCGAGGCGGCGAGGATGGGCAGGCGCGTGCCGGCGAGCGCGTAACTGCCGTCCACTCGGCGGTGCGCGGTGGGTGCGCCGAGGCCGGCCCACGGGAGACGGATTTCGCCGGTGTAGCCGGTGTCGCGGTCGGTAGGGTCGTTGACGGTCGAGGGCTTGGCGGCCTGGCGCGGCTTGAGTTGCACGGCGCGGGCGACGGTGAACTCGCGGTCGTCGGTCACGAAGCGCTCGCGATGGAAGGTCACGTCCTTGTAGCCGGGCTTGGGAATCTTCGCGAGCGCCTCGGCGGTGGGGAGTTCGATCATGAGGTTGTTCAAGTGGTTCGCCGCGTCGTGATGGACTTCCCAGAACTCGCGCACGCTGCCGAAGCTGATGAAGAACTCCGCGAGGTCGAGGTGCTTCTCCGGCAGATACTCTTCGGGGGTCATGCGGCGGTTGCCGGGCGGCCCGCTCGCGCGCCCGCTGGCGAGGGCGATGAGGTTCGTGTCGTTCACCTCGTAGCCAATGTAGAGATAGCGCTCGTCCCACGCGAAGCGCGCCACCAGCGGCGGCGGTTCGGTGCGCTGGCCGGGAGCGGCGTAGAGATGGTTCGCCACGACAACCACGGCGTTTTGCCAGCAGGCGTCGTCGAGCTTGCCGTCAATGACCGGCGCGGTCTTGGCGCGGTAGATGGGCGTGGGTTGGGTGGCAGGCGGTTCAGCGCCGAAGGCCGTGCAAGCGAGGGCGACGGCAAACGTGAGCGAGGCGAGGGCGGAGGATTTCATGGTGCAAGGATGCGCGGAGCGTCTGCACTGCGGCGGCTTCAGCGCCGCTGTTCGGACGGTGCCGAGTGTAAGCAGGCCCAAAAAAGCGGTGCTAAAGCCACCGCAGTCCAGACGCTTCGCGACTCCGATGCCTGCCAGGCTCCTTCCAGCACAGCCTTCATCGGTCAATCAACAGCATATCCGCCACGTTCAGCGGCAAGGTCACGAAGGTCGCGCCGTCGCGGGTCTCGGGCTTGAGCACGCCGCGCTCGATGCTGCGGATGGACTTCGCGCCGGTCAGGCGGGTGAGTTTTACTTCGAGCTTCGCGATGGGTTTGCCGGTGTAGTTCATCAGCGGCACGCCAAGGCGGGCGGGCGCACCCGCCAGCGCGGGCGTGTCAATCACGGAGCTTTCCACGAGCGTCTCGCTGCACACCACGGGACGCGCGAAGCCGGCGGGAAGGAAGTCGTCCACGAGCGCGGCGCGCAGGGCGGGGTCCATCGCGGTGGGCAGGAAGTGGCTGTAGCCTGCGTCCGTTGCGCCACGGTCGGCGGGGCGCAACGGGAGGCCGCTCTTGAGATACGCCTGGCCGGGCAGGAAGCCAAAGAGCAGCGCGCGGCCTTTGCCGTGGGCCTTTTCCAGGACGGCGGGTTTGCCGTCGGCGAAGGTGCCGATGACTTTCGCGTCGGACGGCACGAGCGTTTGCTTCCACACGATGACCGGCACGTCGCTCACGGAGCGGTCGCCGCGCGTCCACTTCACCTTGTCCATCGGCACGTAGGGCGGCAGGTCCTGCTTGGTGAGGAAGGGCGTGTTCTCCTTAAGCAGATACTTGGGCACGAGGTCGGGGTCGGTGGCGAGCGACTGCGACTTCACGCCGTAGAGCGTGTTCGCGCCGGGGTTGGACTGGTTGAACTCGTTCATGAAGCCGCCGCCGCCGAGCGCGACGAGCGTGCCGCCGGCTTGCACCCACTTGGTCAACGCCGCCGTGGCCTTCGAGTGCATCCATTGCTGGAGGATGTAGATAACCTGGCAATCCTTCGCGCGGCCCTCGATGACGTCGTCCTCGCTGAGGAAATCCACCGGCACCTGCGCGTGGCGGAGCGCGTAGTAGATGGCCTTGCGCTCGTTGTTGTGCAGGGCGAGGGAGGAGTTGTTCGCGCCCGTGAGCACGTCATCCACGCTGGAGAGAATGAGGCCGACCTTCGCGGGGCGCACCTGGCCGTCCATCACGTAGTCTTCGAACGCGCCCGCCGCGTGCGTGCAGGCATGGACTTCGCGCCACATCGGCAGGTCGCGCGTGTCCACGTAGTTCTCCGTGCCGCCGACGGCGGAGGGCGAGGCGCAGAAGTAGTTCACCATGCGCGAGCCGTGCGCGACGGCGGTGAAGAACGAGAGCCGGAAATCGCGCGGCGTGTTGCCCGGCGAATGCGGCATCACATACATGTGGATGGGCAGGTTGTCATACTTCGCGCCGGCGCGGAGGCCGGACGTGAGGTAGCCCATCGCCTGCACGCTGAACTCGGGGATTTGCCAGACGTAATCCTCCGACCACGGCATGCTCATCGCGCGCAGCTTGAAGGGCCGGATGTAGTCCATCTCGTTGATGAAGTAGTTCGCGTGCGGCGAGTAGTTCGCGCCGGTCAGCACGCCCTTGCTCTTGTAGTAGGCGGTGCCGGCGGCGTAGTGCTGGCCGCCTTTCTCCTTCATGCAGATGGTCGAGTAGTAATAGAGCGGGTGTTTCTTCGCGGCGGCGATGGCCTCGGGCGTGTCCTTGGGCTTGGGCGAAATCACCTTCACCTCGCCGGAGTATTGAACCCCGCGCGCGCGCAGCCACGCGGCGAACTCCTCGTCCGTCACCGGCAGCGACGGCAGGTGAATCTCATCGCCATAGCTGACGATGTAGAGGTCGTTGAAGCCGTCCTTGCGCGCGGCCTCGTGCCTCTGAATCGCCGGCAGTCTCGGGTCGCGCCAGTGCGCGACGAGGTCGCGCTTCTTGCCGGTCTGGTCCACGGCGGTGTTGTCGCCCAGCGCCTTGGCGAGCTGCTTGGCCTCGGGGCACGCGCCAAGCGCGCCGCTGAAGCCGAGGAGGTTGTAAGCGAGGAAACGCTTCGGCACCGAGCCGACCTTCGGGAACTTCGCGACCTCCGCGAGCAACCAGTCGAGCGACTCTTTCTGCGTGCGAATCTCCGGCAGCCAGAACCGCTCCTTCAGGGCCTTCGCCATCGCGGCGTTGGGCGCGACGTTGCCGGGCATCTCGAACGTGACGGGCGAGTAATAGTCCGGCTTGCCCTTCACCGTGATGGTCTTCACGGACTTCAGCCCGCCCTTGCCGTCGGGCACGGCGAATTCGAGCTTGAGGTGCAGCTCGGTGATTTTCGCGTCCTTGTAAGTCGCCTTGGGAAACCACTGCACGTTGTTGAGCGCGTCGAGCACCTGGCCCATCGGCACCCAGCCGGAGGTGTCGCCGGGCTGAAGATATTGGTCGTCGGGAATCGCCAATGGGACCGGGCCTTTCGTCTTCTTCTTCGGGTCCGGCGCAGCGGCGAACTTCTCCGGGTCGAGCAGCGGCGCGAGCGCCTTGGGCTTAACCGCAAGCACGCGCGGGCCGGTGAGCTCGTAACTGGTCGGCGTCACGAGATAACCGCTCTTGAGCACGCGCGTCGTGGGCCAGTCGCGCACGTGTATGTAGTAGGGCGAATGCTGCCCCTGATCGAACGGCGCAATGACCGGCACGCACGGGCCCAGCCCATCGCGCGGGTTCGTGACGCGCACGAACAGGTCGCCGTCCTGCGCGAGCCAGCCATCGAACTCGAGGTAGTTCGACTTTCGCTGCGCCTCGATGCCGGCGTTGTCGTCGGTGAGGCAGATGACATCCACGTTGCGCCGTGCGGCCATCGCGCGTTTCGTCGTGCCGTCCATCTGCGAGTTGGCGATGAGGCGGAGCGTGGCCGTGCCCTTCGCGAGCTTGGCTGTGCCGGACTGCTGCCAGACGATGTTGTCCGTGCCGCCCCACCAGTAGCGCTCCATCGGCACGCGCTGATGACCGTTGAGCGCCCAAATCTTTGGTGCTTCCAGCCGCCCAAAGTCGCCGCGATAAACCGTCTTGCCGCCCTGCACGACCTCGACGGTGAACTCGACGGAGAAGTTGTGCGGCTGCTCGTAGCGCGCCATCACCTGAAACTCCCCCGCGCGCGGCACCTCGATGACTTGCGTCGCAACGGCCTGCTGCCCGGCCTCCAGTTGCTCCGGCGCACCGAGACAGCCCATGCGCGAGAGAAACGAGATGGCGAAGGTGGAGGCGTAGTAATTCTCGCGATACGGCACCACCTGCCACGGCCCCTTCTCTACCTTGAAGTCCTCCGCCTCAGCGATGAGTCGGATGGGCTTGGGTGCATCTTGAGCGGGCGCGAAGACGGCCGAGGCGAGGGCGGTGGCAGTGAGGAGGGCGGTGAATCTCATGTGATGCTGGTGGCTGTTCTCGTGACTGGTGCGCAGAACTGACGAACGCTGACGGCTCGCATTCTACAAAGTCCAATCACCGGAAAGTCGCCAGACATTGAAGTCCCGCCTGCTTCGTTCGTCACTCGTTGGCACCTTTGCAAATCCAAATGAACAAGCTCCTTCCACTCCTCCTCGCCCTCGCCCTGCCCTTCGCCTCCCCTGCCCTGCTCGCTCCGACCGCTGGCACCAGCGGCCGCGATGACTTGCTCCTCGCCGAGGCCAGCGGGGCGAAGGCGGTCGTGGTCGTTTCTCCGACGGCGGGCAAATGGGAGAAGCAGGCCGCCGCTGACCTTGTAAAATACATCGAGCTGATGACCGGCGCGAAGCCGGCGCTCGCGGAGACCGCCGAGGCCGGCGCGGCGGCGCTGAAGGGCACGACGCCGACGCTCATCGTCGGTGAGGAGGCGCTCAAGGCCGACCCATCGCTCAAAGCCGCGCTGGCCAAAGCCGCCAAGCCCAACCCCACGCTGCGCGCGGACGCCTTCGTCGTGCGGCGCAAGGGCAACCGCGTCCTCCTCGCGGGCAATCACGACGAGTCGCATTACTACGCCGTCGCGCACCTGCTGCACTTGTGGGGCTGCCGCTGGTATTTGCCCACGGACTTCGGTGAGTGCATTCCGCAGCACGCGGCGCTCAAGGTGGGTGCGTTGGACTTTGCCTATGGGTCTCCCTTCGAGGTCCGCCACTACTGGCTCTCGTGGAACGCAAGCGCACTCGGACAGGAGGAATTTCAGCGCCGCAACTTCGGCAACAGCATCAACGTGCCCAACGGCCACGCCCTCGCGCATTACACGAAGGACCTCATCCCCAAGGGCAAGTCCATGTTCAACGTCCCCATCGCGGACGACTCCACGGCGGAGCACGTCGCCAGGCAGGTGTCGGCGAAGTTCGCGAAGGGCGAGCAGTTCTCCCTCGGCTTGGAGGACGGCTTGTATGAGTCCGACTCGCCCAAGGACAAGGAGCTGAAGTCCGGCTACGTGGACAAGTATTTCCTCACGCCCTCGATGACCGACGCGTTCATGACGTTCTACAACAACGTCGCGCGGCGCTTGCAGGCGGAACACCCGGCCAGCACCGCGAAGATTGGCTTCCTCGCCTACGCGAACATCACCCTCCCGCCCCAGCGCAACATCATCGCCGAGAAGCCGCTCGTGGCGTATCTCGCGCCCATTGACATTGACCCCATCCACGGCATGGACGACCCCAAGTCGCCGCCGCGCCAGGAGTATCGCCAGATGATGTATCGCTGGGCGCAAGTCATGCAGGGCCGCGTGGTCATCTACGACTACGACCAAGGGATGCTCGTCTGGCGTGACCTCCCGAACCCGGCCATCGCCTCCATCCGGCAGGACATCAAACACTATCGCAAGGCCGGCATCCTCGGCGTCGCCACCGAGAGCCGCGGCGCGATGGCCACGACGTTCCTGAACCTCCATGTGCGCCTGCAACTCTGCTGGAACCCGGACGCCGACGTGGACAAGCTGCTCGCCGAGTTCTACCCGAAGTTTTACGGCCCCGCCGCCGCGCCGATGGCGGCTTACTGGACGGCGATTAACCAAGCTTGGGAGAACAGCATCGTGACGGAGCACGAGCACTTCGTCGCACCCGCCATCTACACGCCGGCGCTGGTGAAGGAGCTGTCGCAGCACCTGCTCGCGGCGGAGGCCATCATGAAGAACGTCTCGCGTCGGCTCGGCGAGCTACCCCGCGACTGGCCGAAGTTCGAGGAGCGGATGAAGTTCACGCGCCTCAGTTTCGACCTCATCCAAAGCTACATGGCGATGGTCACGGCGGCCGCGACGGAGACGGACTTCAAAGCCGCCGCCGCCGCTGGCGACCGCGCGTTGGCCACGCGCTTGGTGCTGGCGAACTTGAACCCGACCTTCACCACGCGCGTGGCCGGGGTCGCCGCTGAGAGCGACAAGAGCGGCCCCGCGTGGTTCCCCGGCGAGGTGAAGCAATACCACGACCTGCTCGCGCTCACCGCCGGCCCCAAGGGGAAACTCATCGCCAAGACGCCGCTCGAATGGGCCTTCCGCCGCGACCCGAATGACACCGGCCTATCGAGCGGCTGGGCGTATCGCGAGCCGGACTTGAGCTGGTGGAAGAGCCAGAAGGACAAGGCTGGCACAGCCGTCCACCAGAACAACCCTGGCCACTGGGAAATGCTCCGCACCGACGTTTACGCGCAGGCGCAAGGCGTCATCACGCCCGACTTCCACAGTTACACCGGCCACGCGTGGTATCGCACCGAACTGGACCTCAAAGCCGCCGACACACAAGGCAAGGTGCGGCTGATGTTCCCCGGCCTCTTCAACGAATGCTGGCTCTACGTGAACGGCTCGCTCGTCGCGCACCGCGAGCAGCGCGCGATGTGGTGGTATAACGACTACAAGTTCGAGTGGGACGTGGACGTGAGCAGGCACCTCAAGCCCGGCAAGAACTCCATCACGCTGCGGCTCCACAACCCGCACCACTTCGGCGGCATCTTCCGTCGCCCGTTCGTGTATCGGCCGGCCACTCCATAGTCTCGGTCTGGACTGATCGGTTCGCCGAGAGCGATCAAGCCATCACGGCTTCGCCTTCGCCGCCTTCTCGATCTCCGTCACGAGCGCGTCCGCCTTCCAGTCATTGCCGATGAGGATTTTCTGCACCTTGCCGGTCGCATCAATCACCACGGTGCGCAGGTTGTGGTTGAACGAGACGGTTCCCGGATCACGTGCGAAAGCGAGGCCGAAGCGTTCCGTGAGGTCATCAATGTCAATCAGCTTCCCGGTGGCGAAGCTCCACTTGGCCATGTCCGCATCGTGCTGCGCCTTCACCGTGTTCGCATAGTTCTGCAAGACCAGCGGCGTGTCGTGATCCACATCGAAGGTGACGGAGAGCAGATGGTAGTTGGCCGGCGCGTTGGGCATTTCCTTGATCAGCTTGGAGGCTTGAGCAAAGCGCAGGCTCATGCGCGGGCAGAAGTCCGGCAGCGGGCAGCGCGTGAAAATGAAGGTGATGGCCAGCGCCTGCCCCTTGAACTGCGCCGTGTTGAACGCCTCGCCCCGGTGGTTTGTGAGCGGGTAGCCTGGCAGCGCGTCGCCCTCCTTGAGCAGGTCCACCTCGCGCACAGGGCGGAAATTCTTGCGCGCCGGGTCGGCGACCGGCACGGCCTTGCCCGTCTTCGTCACCTGGTCAATCCAGCTCTCGAACTCCGCGACGTTCAGGCGGAAGTGGATTTGATCGTGCGCGCCAAGGCTGGCGAGCTGGTTGCTGTCCTTCACCTTGAACGGCATGGTCATCTTCGCCATGTAGGTCGGAATCTCCTCGTGGTCTATCACGACAGTCTTGCCGTCGCCTCTGAGTTCCTTCACCACGCCGCGGACGAAGAAGGTTTGGACGTTGGTGTTCAGCGGAGGCGGAGGTGGAGTCGGTGGAAGGGGCGCGGACGGCGGGATGGTCACGCTCACCGAGGTCCGCGCGCCAAGCAAACCCAGCACCAGCGCGACCAGCAGCGCGCCCAGTGCCATGCCTATGACCATCGAAGAAAGTTTCATCGCCAGGAAATGTGTTCCGGCGCGTGGGCTTTGACAAGGCAGCGCAGCGAGCGGAGCGCCGGCTGCTAAGTCGGCTTTGACCCTCTCATTAGCACCCGGCTTCAGCCGGGTGTTTGCGTCGGTGGCGCTGCGGAAACCGTTTCAACGGTTTCTGCCCGCTGTCAAAAGCCGTTGAAACGGCTTCCCTTTCGTGTCGCCCAACCCACCCGGCTGAAGCCGGGTGCTAATGAAAGACCGAATGTTGTCCTGACACGAACTATACCACCACCGCACCGCTCACTTGAAGAACAGCAGCTTGCACCCCACCAGCACGAGGAAAGCTCCGAACATCTTCTTCAAGTCATCCGCGTGAATCTTCGTCGTCAGCCACGCTCCGAGATAGCCACCCGCCAGCGCCGTCGGCACCAGCGCCGCCACCACGTCCCACTTCACGTTTCCCTGCGTGTGATGCTTCCACGAACCGACCAGCGCCGTGGGCACGATAACCGCCAGCGACGTGCCGATCGCGGACTTGATGTCGCCGACCTGTGTCCCAAGCAACAGCAACATGGCTGGGACCATCACGACGCCGCCTCCCACGCCGAACAAGCCGCTCGTGATTCCGCCGACAATCCCCACCAGACCCGCCAGAAGATAGTTCATGCGCACTTGATGCCCGCTGGCGCAGGGCCGGGCAAGACTTCAAGCGCCATCCACTCGGAGCGCCGACCTCCAACCCGGCGAAAGAATCGTCCGCTTGAACCGCTCGCCCGCGACGCACGTCAGTCCTCGACACATGAACCGCCGCGCGTTCCTCCAGTCGGGTGCCGTCCTCGCCGCCACCGCCACGTCCGCCCTGCCGCAAGCCGCCACCAGCGAGCGAGCCGAGTTCATCGCCGCCATCGAGAAGGTCACGCTGCGTCGGGGTCGCGATGGCAGCGGGCCGACTTGGTTTCACCCGCGCTGCTGCGTCGTGCCGGGCGCGGGCAGGCCGATCGTGCTGATGACGCTCCAGACTATCGCCGGCTCGGACTACTTCGGCCCGGTCCACTGGATGACCACGCGCGACCTCGGCAAGACGTGGACTGACCCGCAGCCTGTTCCACCGCTCGGTCGCGTGAAGCAAGGCAACGGCCCCGCCGAGGAAGGCGTCTGCGACGTCGTGCCCGAGTGGCATCCGCAGACGAACTCTGTGCTCGCGCTCGGACACAACGTCTTTTACTCCGGCCCGAAATTCTCCGCCGACCAGCCGCCGCGCTGGCCCATCTACGCCGTTTGGCGAGATGGCAAGTGGGGGAGGCGCCGCAAGCTGGAGTGGGCTGACCCGCGTGGCGCATACATCTACTCGAACAACTGCGGCCAACGCGTCGTGCTGCCCAACGGCGACATCCAGATGTCCTTCACCTTCGGCGCGAACAAGGGCGAGGCACGTGCAGTGGCTGGCTTGATTTGCGGATTCGATGGCGATACGCTCACGGTGAAACAAGTCGGCGAGCCCATCTTCAACCCGAAAGGGCGAGGCCTGCTGGAGCCGTCGGTCACGCAGTTTCAAGGCCGCCTCTTCCTTACCATCCGCGCGGAGGACAATCGCGGCTACGTCTGCGTCGGCGACGACGGCCTCACGTGGACACCGAAGCAGGCGTGGGCGTGGGACGACGGCACGCCGCTGGACCTGTCCTCCACGCAGCAGCACTGGCTCACGCACTCGGACGCGCTCTTCCTGGTTTACACGCGCAAGGACGCAAGCAACCTGAACGTTCCCCGCTGGCGTGCGCCGCTGTGGGTCGCGCAAGTGGACCCGCGCACGCTGCGCCTGCGTCGCGACACGGAGCGCGTCGTGCTGCCACTGGTCGGCGACGGCATGAACAAGCCCGACGACGTGGCCTACAGCGGCAACTTCCACCCCGTCAACGTCAGCCCGGAAGAATCCTGGGTGACCGACGGCGAGATGCTCCCCAAGCGCGGCTACAAAGGCGACCTCCTACTCGCGCGCATCCGCTGGCACCGGCCCAACCGGCTGGTGACGGGTTGAAAGCAGCTTGACATTCCAATGTCGAGTTCGGAGCGGCGTCATCACACTTCGTCTCGACATTGGAATGTCGAGCTACACGCGGATTTCCTTCGACCCAAATCGCGGCGAGTGCGTTAAATCTGTCAGATGCACTCAGCCCCTTCGCTGCCCGCCTTGTCTGTCCGCGCATTGCTTTGCCTGTTCCTCCCGCTCGCGGTCGCAGCCCAGCAGCCGCGAGGCTCGGAGCGGCGCGACTCGATTCGCGTCGAGCGCACTAGCTCGAAGTATGCGACCGCTGGCGAAGCCAAGCCCGGCGCTTTCGTCACGGGGCAGGACGCGGACCTCGTGCTGGGCGCAAAGGGCTTCAACAACTCCGGCGGCCCGCTGCTGCTGAACCATCCTTCCGGCCTCGCCACGGATGGCAAGGCGCTGCTGGTCGCCGACCGCTGGAACAATCGCGTGCTCATCTGGAAGTCCGCACCCGTCGGCAACACTCCACCGGACCTCGTGCTCGGTCAGCCGGACTTCGCGCAGAACAACTCCGGCGCAGGGCGGCATCAGTTGAACTGGCCGGGCAACGTCGCCATCGCGCCCGATGGCCGCCGCATCTCTGTGGCCGACACGGAGAATGACCGCGTGCTGATTTGGAATTCTTTCCCGACGAAGAACGGGCAGGCGGCGGACCTTGTCATCGAACTCAGCGCAGTCTCTGACGGCGGCGGAGCCACCCGCGCCGGTAGCAGCCGACGTGCGGAGGCTCAAACTGATTTTTCTCCGGGGAATCAGCGCCTCCTCACGTCGACTGCTACTCGTCGATTTGGAGGCACGCGCCTCGGCTGGCCGTGGGGCGTTTGGACGGACGGCACGAATCTCGCCGTCGTCGCCACGCGCGGCGCGGCGGTGTTGGTTTGGAACACCTTCCCCGCGCGCGACCAGCAGCCGCCCGATTTTATCCTCCGTCCCGAGGGCGCGGGCACGCCGCGCAATGTCACCAGTGACGGCAAGTCGTTCTTCGCTGTCAGCGACCACAACTACGGCGAGCGCTCCCGGCCCGCGACGATGGTTTGGAATTCCTTTCCCACTTCCGCGACGCAGCAGCCGGACTGGCGCTGGGGCGAGTGGCTCAAGGGTTCGTTCACGGCGGATGGCAAGCTCGTCGCCGGCGGTATCCAGTCTGTCTATCTGTGGAGCAAGGTTCCGCGCGACGCCAACAGCGACGCCGACGTGGTGCTGCGTCCGGCTTCGTATCGCAACGGCGACGGGCCGGATGCCGTCATCGCAAACGGACGCCTCTACGTCTGCACTTACAACGGCAACCACATCCTCGGCTGGAACGCGCTGCCCACGCGCGACAACCAGCCGCCCGACTTCGCCCTCGGCAGCGAGCGCACCGACGAGGACACTTGGGCTGAGAACTACTTCATCCAAAACCCCGCCGTTGCCACTGACGGCAAGAGCCTGTTCGTCTCGTCGGACTTTGACCGAAAGTTATACGTTTGGCGCAGCCTGCCGGACACCAGCGCGGCGAAGCCCGACCTCGTTTATCATCTGCCCGACGGTGCGTGGGACAACGCCGCGAGCAGCACGACGCTCGCACTCGCAGGCCGCAACACGGTCTTCATCTGGAAGAAGCTTCCGCTCGACGGCGAGTTGCCCGATGTGACGTTGCGCGGACGCATTGGCAGCGTCGAGTTGCGCGAACTGACCGGCGTGGCGGTGGACACGCGGCACTTCTACCTCGCGGACCGGCAGGCGAACCGCATCTACGTGTGGGACGGCATCCCCGGCGCGGACAGCGAGCCCAAGCTGACGCTCGAAGTGTCGAACCCCGGCCGGCTGAACAGCGACGGGAACTACCTGTGCGCCGCGCCGTTCGAGGGGCAGGAAGTCCGCGTGTGGCCGGTGAAGGAACTCGGCACGGACAACCGCGCGTATCGCATCGGCGGGGCGGGCGTGTTCAACCTGCCCGGCGATGCGCTCGCGGCGAACGGCCAGTTCTTCGTCGCTGACCGCAGCAACCATCGCGTGCAAGTGTGGGACCGCGTGGAGGACGCGCTGGCGGGCCGACCGGCCGATGCGTCGCTCGGTGCGACCGACGAGCAAGACCGCAAGGCTGGCCTCAGTCGCAACAAAATGTTCATGCCCGGCTCGGTGGCGTCTGGCGGCGGCTACTTGTGGGTGGGCGAGTTCAAGTTCAGCACGCGCATCCTGCGCTTCAGCCGGCAGGCCAACGCGGCAGTGCAACGCACCACACGCGCGAATGCACAGCCGCAGTTCAATCCCAATCGCGCATCTCAAGGAGGCCAGGGTCCAAGTTGGCCGCGCGGCACTGGCCCCGGTCCGTGGGACCAGGACGTGATTGTGCAGCGTCACAGCACGGAACAGCCGGCGCAGCTTGCCACCTTCGGTCGCGCAGGCGTGCCAACGCTTGCGCGGATGCAGGATGGCCGGCTCATCGCGGCGTTCCAGAATTTTCCAGCGGACGACGACCGCAACTTCGACCTCGTGGCCGTGTGTTTCTCCAGCGACGAAGGCCGGACGTGGACCAAGCCGCAGTCCACAATTGTGGAAGGCTTGGATGCGGGCTTGGCGCGGCCGTTCGACCCGACGCTCGTGCCGCTGCCGGACGGCCGCGTGCGGATGTATTTCACATCGAGCCGCAGCCCGGATTTCCGCCGTGGCACGCCGGCGATTTACTCAGCGGTCTCGAAGGACGGGATTCGCTACGACGTGGAACCGGGTGTGCGCTTCGCGCTGGAGGGGCGCGTGGTGATTGATTGCGCCGCTGCGCTGCACAACGGCGTGTTCCATCTCATCGTGCCCGACAACGGGTCGGCGGAGGAAATGGCCGCGGACCAGCAACGGCGCGCGCCGCCCCGCGGAGGCACGGGCTATCATCTGGTGAGCAAGGACGGTCTGAAGTTCGAGCGGGTCGCGGATGTGACCATGCCGACGCAGGGCCGCTGGCTCGGCAACATGCAGAGCGACGGCGGGCGGCTCGTGTTCTTCGGCACGGGGCAGGGACCGTGGCCGGTGACGAGCGCGGATGGCGCGACTTGGACAACGGGCGCGGGCGCGACGCGCTTTCCCGGAGCCGACCCCGGCGCGGTGAAGCTCAAGGACGGCAGTTGGCTGCTCGCCGCCACTGGGCCGCCGCGACCGGGCACGCCGAGCGCGCAGCGCTTCTCGCAACCGCTGCCGAACCAGAAAGGCCAAGGCCCGGGCCGGCAATCTTTCCGGCCGCCCACACTACCGGATGGCTTGACCGACTGGGGCGCGATGTGGAGCCGCGGACAGGCGGTCGGCCGAGGCCCGGTGCGATTTACCTACTCGCCGATGCGACATGCGGACATCGCGAGCGTCGTGCCCTACGGCTTGATGGTGGGTGGCCACGTTTGCCCGATTGACCACGGCTATTTTTATCCGAAGGCGGTCCCGCCGAGCGGCGCACACTTCGACGTGCTGGCACCAGCGGACGGGTTCATCGTCATCGTTGGCCATCGCACACAGATGGCCGGCTCGACCGAGCGCACGCGCGAATACGGCGACTACGCGCTGACCATCGAGCACTCCGGCACGTTTTACACTCAATACGACCTGCTCACGCAACTGGACAAGTCAGTGCTTGAGCGCCTCGACGGAGTGGTGCGCGAGCGATTCGCGCAGAAGCGAATGGGACCACCCACGCAGACTCGCATCGCGGTGAAGGCGGGCCAAGTCCTCGGGAAGGTCGGCGGTCGCTCGCTGGACTTCGGCGTGGTGAATACCGAGACGCGCCTGCCCGGCTTCCTCACCCCGTCGCTCTATGGGCATTACTCATGGCGCGTCCACATCGTGGACCCGTTCGACTACTTCGATGAGCCGCTGCGCTCGCAACTCCTCGCGCTGAACGCCCGCAAGGTGAAGCCGTTCTTCGGCAAGATTGATTACGACGTGGATGGCAGGCTCGTCGGCAACTGGTTCCGCGAAGACACCGGCGGATACGCGGGTGACCGTTCGGACCCGCATGGATATTGGAAGGGTCACCTCGCGTTCGCACCGCACCACATTGACCCCAGCAGAATCATCGTGAGCCTCGGCGACTTCGGCGGCAAGACCGCGCAGTTCTGGGTGAAAGGCAACGCGCCTGACCCCGCGAAGATTGGCGAGGCGGACGGGGTGGTGAAGTTCGAGTTGATTTGGGGCCAGCTCGGCAGCAGCGGCCAGCCGCAGGTCCGCCAAGACGCGGACACCGTGCAGGGCGTCGTGCTCGCGCAGGTGTTGCCGAACCGGAAGTTGAGATTCGAGGTGTTCCCCGGCCAGTCAGGGTCGCAGGTGAAGGGCTTCACGAAGAGGACTCAGATTTATGAGCGATAGAACCTCTGCGGCTGCCAGACTCCTTGCGATGTTGTTGGCCGCTGGCTATGCGGGCACCGCTTCCGCACAGACCAAGCCTGCCACCACCGCCGAGGCCTTGAACCGGATGTGAAGCCGGGGACAAGCTGCTGGCACCGGCCCGGTGCGGCTCGCGAACTTTCCCGTGCGCGTGGCGGACATCAGCCACATCAACCCGATGGGCATGATGGCCAGCGGCCACACGACACCCACCGACCATCTCTATCTCGTCGCGAATGGCGCGAAGGAACAACTCCACGACGTGCTCGCCGTGGCGGACGGGTTCATCGTCTCACTGCAATGGCGGCCCAACCCGCCCGGCGGACAGGCGCAGTTTGACCCCACGGTGTTGGACCGCGCGGTGGATTTGAAGCTCACGCTGGAGCACTCGGCGACGTGCTGGAGCTATTACGACCACGTCACCGAGTTGGAGGCGTCGCTGTTGAAGGAAGTCGGTGAACCGCTGCGGCCTGGCCCACCGTTCAACGTGCGCATCCCGGTGAAGGCTGGGCAGGTCATCGGTCACGTGCAGCGGATGTTCGACTTCGCCCTCGTGGACTCGACCGTGACGCGCACGGGCTTCGCGCGGCTGGAGCAGTTCCTCCATCGCGACCCGTGGAAGCCGCACACGGTGGATCCGTTCGACTACGTGGACGAGCCGCTGCGCGGCAAGCTGCTCGCGCTGAACCCGCGCAAGTCGAAGCCGCTCGGCGGGCAGATCGGCTACGACGTGGCCGGGCGGCTCGTGGGCAACTGGTATCGGCAGGACAGCGGCGGCTACGCGGGCTTGAACCCCCGTCTCGACTACTGGGATGGGCACGTTGCGTTCGTGTATCACCACGTCGAGCCGGCAAACCTCGTCGTGTCGCTCGGCAGCTACGGTGGCAGGCCGCGCCAGTTCTGGGTAAAAGACAACGCGCCGGACCCGGCGAAGGTCAGCGCGGCGGACGGCCTCGTGAAATACGAGCTGCTCTACGGACAGCTCGGCAGCTCCGGCCAACGGCAGGTGCGCCATGACGCCGACGTGGTGCAGGGCGTCGTGCTCGCGCAAGTGCTGGCCGATGGAAGGCTGCGGCTGGAGATCATCCCGGGCCGCGCGGGCGCGGAGGTGAAGGGCTTCTCCGAGGCGGCGCGCATTTACGATCGGTGAGCAGCTTAAGACTTTCCTCCCGTCACCGGTCATGGTAGGATGGAATACGTGAGTCAAATTCAAGCCCCTCCACCATCCCTCGGTCCGCCCCGGCACAGTGTCCTCATCGTGGACGATGACTCAGCGACGGTCGAGTTGCTGGCCGAGATTCTGGAGGCCGAGGGCTTTGAGGTTTGGAAGGCCTTCACCGCACAGGAAGCCCGTGGCGTGCTCGCCAAGCGGCAGCCGGAACTGCTGGTGCTGGATGTGAAGCTGCCTGATGAGGATGGGCGGGACCTGTGCCACTGGCTGAAGTCCGAGGAGCGCCTGAAGCAATCGTTCGTGATTCTGATTTCCGGCATGGAGATCGACGTCCAGAGCCGCGTCTCCGGCCTGAACCTGGGCGCGGACGATTACCTCACCAAGCCCATCCAGCCGCAGGAACTCATCGCCCGGCTCCGCTCGTTTCTGCGCATCCGCGAGGTCTCTGAGGCACTGCGCAAATCCAATGAATTGCTCGAGGAGCGCGTGCTCGCACGCACCGAGGATCTGCGTCTGGCAAACGGCGAACTGCTTCAGGCCGCCCAGGAGTTGCGCACGCTCAACAATCGCCTGCTCGAAACCCAGGAGCGCGAACGCCGCCGCCTTGCACACGAACTGCACGACGAGGCCGGTCAGGCGCTGACTGTGCTCAAGTTTTCATTCGATAGCATCGAGGAGGTCGCGCAGGCGAAGGTGCCCGAGACGGTCGCAGACGGGCGGGCCGCCCTCACGCGACTGACGCAGCTCATCCGAAACCTTTGGCAGGAACTGCGCCCGGCCATGCTGGAGGACTTCGGCCTCGTGCCAGCGCTGGCCTGGTATTTCGACTCCTTCACTCCCAGCACACGCATCCGCGTGGACTTCCAGCACGAGGGCGCGGATGGTCGGAGATTTGACCGTGCGCTGGAAATGGCTGTGTATCGGACTGTCCAGGAATGCCTGACGAACGTCGCCCGCCACGCGGGCGTGCAGGAAGTCCGCGTGCTGCTCCGGGCCGGTCCTGACTCGCTGCAAGTGCAGGTCAGCGACGAAGGCCGCGGCTTCGACACAAGCGGCAGCCTGAGCCGCAACGGCAGTTGCGGGCTGGTGGGGATGCAGGAGCGCGTGCGCCAGTTGCGCGGCACCTGCTCCTTCACCACCCGGCCCGGCGGGGGCTTCCGGGTGAACGCAGAGTTCCCGCTCGCTGAGGTCAAGCCCGTCGAACCTCCCGCCTTCACCACCATGGACCCCCGCATGTTGCGGCCCGCTGACTTGGCCAAAGCCAGCGGGACCCTCAAAGTATGAAGACCACCAGCATCCTCATCGTGGAGGACCACCCGCTCGTGCGACGCGGCATCCGGGGCTGCTCCAGTCGCAGTCGGACTTCCGCGTCATCGGCGAGGGGGCCAATGGCCTCGAAGCGCTCCACCTCATCGAGCAGACAACGCCCAATGTTGTGATCACGGACATCGTCATGCCGATGGTCGGCGGCCTCGACTTGCTGCGAGAACTCTCCCGCCAGACTCCGCGCCCGCTGCATCGTGCTCTCGCTCTTCGATGACCCGCGCTACGTCCAGAAAGCGACCGAGGCCGGGGCCGCCGCCTACGTGCTCAAGCAGTCCGCGCCCACCTTCCTCATCACTGCCATCCCCGACCCGCTGGCCGGCCGCTTCTTCTGCACGCCGCCAGTTTACGGACAGGCGCTGGCGGAGATTGAAAACCGTTTCCGCAACCAGCCATAAAACCGCCAGGACCTGCTGACCGACGACGAAGGGCTCGTCCTGAAGCTCCTCGGCTCCGGGAGCGCGCCTGAGGAAATCTCCCGCCGCATCGCGCACCAGGCGCTGCCGTTCCCGATGGTCTGCCAGAGCATCGTCCTCAAGCTCGGCCTCGCGAACCAGACCGACCTCCGCAGTTTCGCCGAGCAGTGGACCGCGAAGCAGAACTGACGCGAGCCGTCGTAGGAGACGACGTGAGGAGTCTCAAACTTGTTCCCGGCAGAGTGCTCCTCTTGCTCGCAATCCTGATCCTAATCCTGCTCCTCCGCGCTGCCCGGAAGAGAGCAGGATCAAGAGCAGGAGCAGTAGAGGGAAGGCCGCCGGTTGCGCAACTGTGTGGTGCCTTCGGCAAAATTGTGTCTGGCAGCACCCTGCCGCGTCGGGAATGATGCGGGTGACATTTGCGTCCGACACCTGAACCATGAGCCACCCCACCGTCCCTGTTGAAATCTCCGACCCGATCAACGAACGCATTCTCGCGATCTCCGAGGACCAGTTGCAGGGCTTCCAAACCGACCCGCTCGGAGCCATCGCCCGCCAGTCCAGCCTGCCGGTCGACACGGTCATCGAGCGCATCCGGGCGATGCTGCGCGCGGGCGTCATCCGCCGCGTGCGGCAGACCTTGCTCGCCACGAACCTCGCCCAAGGTGCGCTCGTCGCGTGGGAGGTGCCGCAGGAGCGCCTCGACGTCGCGTTCGACGACCTCTTCCAGAACGACCCCTTCTCCGGCCATGTCGTCACCCGCTCGACCGATGCCGCCACGCCCGGCTCGACTTACAAGCTCTGGACCACGCTGAAGATTCCCGCTGGCTACTCCATGCCGCGCCACTGCGAGTATCTCGCGCACCGCATCGGCGCGGGCCACTTCCGCCTCATGCCCGCGAAGAAGCTCTTCGCCCTCGGCGTCGGCCACACGCGGCGCAAAGGCATGGAACCCGGCAGCAAGTCCGAAGGCCCCGCCGAGGTCACGGACGTGGCGATGGTCACGCTCAACGACGCGGAGTGGCGCATCCTCGAAGCCGTGAAGCGCGAGTTCAAACCCGAGGAACTCATCCCCGACCTCTGGACCGCGCGCGCCGCCGAGGCGGGCGTGCCGCTCCCGACCTTCCTCGAAGTCGCCGCCGACTTTAACCGCCGCAAGATCATCGGGCGTTTCTCCACCTTCCTCGAACACGTCAAGACCCTCACCACCGGCGAGAAGGTCACGAAGTTCAACGCCCTCTTCCACTGGGCCGTGCCGGTCGGGCGCGAGATCGAGGCCGGTCGCGAAGTTGGCCGCCACCACATCATGACGCACGCCTACTGGCGCGAAGGCGGCCCGGAGTTCCGCAACGTGAACGTCATGGGCGTGGCGCACGGCACGGACAAGTCGCTCGTGCTCGCGCACAAGGCGGCGATTGATGCGCACCTGACCAGTCTGGGTATCACGGTCAGCTACACGAATGTCTTCTGGGGCGGCCGCAGCGAAATCAAGCCCAGCGAAATCTCCCCCAACGCCTACTGCGACTGGTGCCGCGCCAACGGACTGGACCCCGAGCGCATGAAACTCCAACCCGGCGAGCGGATGATTGCCGGATGAGCGGAGCAAGTGAGCAGGCGGGAAAGTGAGACAGCGGGAAAGCCAGCGGCACACGAACACGATTCTCACCCTCCCACGCTCCCACTTTGCCACCTGCCCCTCATGCCCGACCATCGCCTCCAACGCAGCCTGCGCGCGACCTTCCTCGGCATGGTGGTCAACACGGTGCTCGCCGTGGGCAAGATGACGGCGGGCTTTCTCGGCCACTCGCACGCGCTCGTGGCCGACGGCGTCGAGTCGCTTGCCGACTTGTTCAGCTCGCTGATCGTCTGGCGCGGGCTGGTCATCGCCGACGCACCGGCGGACGCGGACCATCCCTACGGCCACGGCAAGGCCGAGCCGCTCGCCTCCGCGATGGTCGCCACCATTCTCCTGCTCGCGGCGTTGTGGATCGCCGTCCACTCTGTGCGCGAAATCTTTCACCCGCATGGAACTCCAGCCCCGTGGACGCTCGTGGTGCTCATCGTGGTCGTGGTGGTGAAGGAAACCCTCTTCCGCCACGTGTTCAGCGAGGCGACCTCCATCGAGAGCACCGCCGTGAAGGGCGACGCCTGGCATCACCGCAGCGACGCCATCACGTCGCTCTTCGCCGGCATCGGCATCGCCGTCGCGCTCGTGGGCGGGCCGGGCTACGAGGCGGCGGACGACCTCGCGGCGTTGCTCGCGTCAGGTGTCATCGGTTGGAACGGCACGCGCCTTTTGCGCGAGGCCTTCGCTGAGTTGATGGACACTGCGCCGGACCTTGCCGTGGTCGCCGAGATCCGCGCCATCGCCGCCAGCGTCCCAGACGTGCGCGGTGTGGAGAAATGCTTCATCCGCAAGATGGGCTGGCAGCTCCACGTGGACATGCACGTGGAAGTGGACGGCAACCTCACCGTCGAGCGCGCGCACGCCATCGCCCATCAGGTGAAGGACCACCTTCGCGCCCAGCTCCCCAAAGTCCGCGACGTGCTCGTCCACATCGAGCCAGCGCGCCCGCGCTCCCTGTAGCGGCGGTCTGCGGCCATCGCCTTCAGCGAAGATACCTGTTTCCTCCACGCCGAATCCGTGGCAGAAAGCCTCACCAAACTCACATGAAACGACTCGAACACTGGACGCTCACGTTGCTCGGCTTCGCGCTGCTCACCCTCAAAGCCCACTCGCAGGACATGCCGCTCTCGATGCTGCTGATCGAGGGCGAGGACTGGAAGCTGGTATCCGAGGGACACGCTTTCACCGACGCGCCGTGCGCGGACGACAAGGGCAATTTCTACTTCAGCGACATGAGGAGCACGCCGCCGGCGATCTGGAAGGTCGCGCCAGATGGGACGAAGTCGAAGTTCCTCGAAGGCACCTCGTGCAGCGGCTTGAAGTGGGGGCCGGACGGGCGGCTCTACGCCTGCGTGGGCAAGGACAAGCAGCTGGTGGCGTTTGAGTTTCCGGGGGGCAAGAAGACCGTCGTGGCCGAGGACGTGCAACCGAATGACTTGGTAGTCACCCACAAGGGGCACGTTTACTTCACCGAGACCGGCAAGAAGCAAATCACGTTCGTGAACCCCAAGACCGGCGAGAAGCGCGCGGTGGACACGGGCATCACCGCGCCCAACGGCATCACGGTGTCACCAGACCAAGGGACGCTCGCGGTCTCGGACTCGGCGGGCGTGCATGTGTGGGCGATGCGCATCGAGCCGGACGGCAGCCTCGCGCACAAGGAGCCTTACATGACGCTGCGCACGGAAGTGGACACGAACGCGAAAAGTCCCGACGGCCGCTCGCCGGTTTACAAGACGCGCAGTTCCGGCGATGGCATGACGAGCGACCGGCAGGGCCGCTACTACGTGGCGAGCGCCGTGGGTGTGCAGGTGTTCGACCCGACCGGCCGCATGAGCGGCGTGCTGCCCAAGCCGTCGAGCAAGTTCATGACAAGCTGCGGCTTCGGCGGGCCGAACATGGATATGCTCTACGTGACCTGCGCGGACCAGGTGTTCGCCCGCAAGACGAAGGCGAATGGGAACCTCTTCTTCCTCCAGCCGCCGAAGGACCCGCCGCCGCCGGCGAAGAAGAAGTAGGTCCGGCCTGTCCGTCCCATGCCCGCCGCGAGCCAGCCCATCCTGCACCTCATCGCCGGCTGCAACGGTGCGGGAAAGACCACCTTCGCGCGCGAGTTCCTGCCGCGTGAGGCGCGCTGTCTGAACTTCCTCAACGCGCACCTCATAGCCCAAGGCATCTCCCCGCTCGACACCAAATCGGGAGGCATCCGCGCTGCCCGACTCTTGCTCGCCGAAGTGCGCGCGCTCATGCGGCGGCGGGAAACCTTCGCGCTGGAAAGCACGTTGAGCGGGCGCACCTACCTGCGGTTGCTGCGCGATGCGAAGCAGGCTGGCTACCGAATCCACCTGCATTATCTCTGGCTGCCGACGGTGGCCCTGGCCATCGCGCGCGTGCGTGAGCGCGTGAAGAAAGGTGGTCATCACGTGCCGGCGGCCGACATCCGGAGGCGCTTCCACCGCAGCCGGGCGCACTTCGTAGCCGCCTACGCGCGGATCGCCGACTTCTGGGCAGTGTGGGACAACCGCAGCCAGCCGCCGGTGCGGCTTGGCAATTCGGAGACTTGTTCCTCGTCCGACCTGCCAGCTATCCTACGTCACACATGAAGCAGCCCAGCGCACAATTCGAGAGAGAGTTTCTCGCACCTGCGGAGCGTGCCTTCCGCCGGGTCGCCAAGAAACTCCGCGCCGAGAACGCCCGCCTCGGTCTACCGCTAGTCGTCGGCGTCGGCGATCGCGTGGTCTATGTCCCCGTCACGCCAGCTCGCAAATTAGCCCAGAAGAAGTCCCGCCCTGCATCCGTCCCCAACGCATCCAAGCCATGAAATCCCTCCTCACTCCCCTGCTCTGCCTCGCCATGGCTGCGCCGCTCCTTGCCGCGGACAAGAAGGCCCCCTCGCCCGATGACCAATACAAAAAGCTCACGCCTGACTCCGAGGAGCAGCCCGGCGTGCCCAAGGGCGTCATCACCGAGCACGAGTGGAACGACAGCAAGGTCTTCCCCGGCACGGTGCGGAAGTATTCCATTTACGTCCCGAAGCAATACGACGGCAAGACGCCCGCCGCCGTCTTCGTCTGCCAGGATGGGATGCTCTACAAGGCCTCGACCGTCTTCGACAATCTCATCCACAAAAAGGAAATGCCCGTGACCATCGGCATCTTCATCCGGCCCGGCACCAAGCCGCTCAAGCCCGGCGAGGTCGCGCCGAAGCGTCCCGATGGCCGACCCGCGCCCGCCTCGAACCGCAGCTTCGAATACGACAGCTTGGGTGACCAATACTCGCGCTTCCTGCTGGAGGAGATTCTCCCCGAAGTCGCCAAGAAATTTAACCTCACCAAAGACCCCGAGCAGCGCTGCATCGCCGGCAGCAGCAGCGGCGGCATCTGCGCGTGGACGGTGTGCTGGGAACGGCCCAACGAGTTCCGCAAGTGCTTCACCACCGTGGGCAGCTTCACGAACATCCGCGGCGGCAACGCCTATCCCGGGCTGGTCCGCGCTGCGGCGAAGAAGCCCATCCGCATCTTTCAGCAAGGCGGCGCGAACGACATCGTGAACGCGGCGGGCTCGTGGCCGGAGGCGAACAAGGCGATGGCCGCCGCGCTCAAGGAGAAGGGCTATGACCACAAATTCGTCTTCGGCGAGGGCGTCCACAGCGGCAACCACGGCACGCAGCTCTTCCCCGACGCGATGCGCTGGATGTGGCGCGACTCGAAAAAATGAGCGGCCTGCGCCTCAGCTCTACAATCCTGTTCGCTTGGCTTCTGGCCGGGCTGAACTGCGCTCTCCCCGCTGCCGAGCCGCGCCCGAATGTCATCATCATCCTCGCCGACGACTTGGGTTACGGCGACCTCGGCTGCTCCGGCCACCCGAAATTCAAGACGCCGCAACTCGACCGCATGGCCGCCGAGGGCGCGCGCCTGACGCAGTTCAACACACCTGCGCCATTCTGCGCGCCGACGCGCGCCTCGCTGCTGACCGGCCGCTACCCGTTCCGCTGCGGCATGACGGCGAACCCCGCGCCAGACGGCGGCCCTGTGGCAGACACCGTCGCGCTGCCCGCGTCGGAAATCACCCTCGCGCAGCTCTTCAAGCAGGCCGGCTACGCCACTGGCATGGTCGGCAAGTGGCACCTCGGCCACAAACGCCCCGAGCAGATGCCCACCGGACGCGGCTTCGACGAGTATCTCGGCATCCTTTACAGCAACGACATGAGGCCCGTGCAGCTCATGAACGGCACGAATGTCACAGAGTATCCGCTCGTGCAGGCCACGCTCACGCGCCGTTACACCGAGCGCGCCGTGAACTTCATCGAACGAAACAAGGCGAAGCCCTTCTTCCTCTACTTCCCGCAGGTCATGCCGCACAAGCCGCTCGCCACGACCGAGAAGTTTTACCAGCAGTCCGGCGCGGGACTCTACGGTGACGTGCTCGCCGACCTCGACGCGAGCGTCGGCGAAGTGCTGGCGAAGGTGAAGGCGCTCGGTCTCGATGAGCGCACACTCGTGCTGTTCACGAGCGACAATGGCCCGTGGTTCGGCGGCAGCACGAGCGGCCTGCGCGGGATGAAGGGCAGCTCCTACGAAGGCGGCTACCGCGTGCCCTGCCTTGCGCGCTGGCCGGGCAGAATCCCTGCCGGCCACGTCAGTCATGCGCCCGCCGTGATGATGGACCTCTTCGCCACCGCGCTGAAGGCCGCGAACATCGCGGCGCCCGCCGACCGTGTCATTGACGGTCGCGACATCCTGCCACTCTTCACCTCCGCCGCGCCCAGCCCGCACGCAGCCATCTTTGGTCACCAAGGTCCGCTCCTCGCCACCGTCCGCGACGCCCGATGGAAGCTGCACGTTCAGCCGCCGCGCGACCCGTTTCTAAACCTCAGCAAGTCCGGCCAGCGTTGGACCGACCCGCGCGGCCCCGATGGCGTGACCATCCTCGCACCCTACGAACAGTATCAACCCACTGACCACCCTGGCTTGCGCACCGGCGACGCCCCGCAGCCCTTGCAGCTCTTCGACCTCCAGTCCGACCCCGGCGAGCAGAAGGACGTGGCCGCAAAGCACCCCGAGATCGTCACCCGCCTCAAGGCGCTCTACAACGAGGCCAATCGCCTCGTCCCCGCCCCAGCGGAGCCAGCGCCGAAGGCCAAGGCGGCGAAGTGACGCCACGTTTGGTTCCAACCCCGAAACGTCGAGTGCGGTATCCGCATCTGCACGACTCGTTCTGGAAATCGAAATGTCGAGCTACAGGCCGGTTCCTGGCAAAAACCGTGTCGCCCATGTCCCCGCTTGCAAAGCGACGGAAACTGGCTACGCTCCTTCCTAGCCCGCGACACCACCGCGTATGAAATATTGTCACCAACCTCTCCGCCCAGCCCGGTCGTTTGGCTTCACACTCATCGAACTTCTCGTCGTCATCGCCATCATCGCGATTCTGGCCGGGATGCTCTTGCCGGCCTTGGGCAAGGCCAAGAGCAAGGCCTTGGGCACCAAGTGCCTTTCCAACAACAAGCAACTGCAACTGGCATGGGCACTCTACTCGGGGGATCAGGATGACCGGCTCGTGCTTAACGACAACGCGGGAGGAGGTCTCGCCAACGCCAATCGATCTTGGGCGAACGGCTGGATGCAGCAGCCAGGTGGAGCCCACCAGGCTGCCTGCCCGAATTGCGACATCGACCCTGCCTATTTCATGACTGGGCTTTTGGGCCGCTACGCGGGGAACGCAGGCATCTTCCAGTGCCCATCAGACAAAACGCCTTATCCCGGCAGTGGTAGGACTGTGCCCTATGTTCGCAGCGTCACGATGAACATCTTCATGAACCGGACGGCCGGGGCGGTGAATTCCCCCGGGTATACCGTGTTCAGGCGGGAGTCGAACATCGGAAAGCCGTCGGACAACTTCGTGTTCATCCACGAATCTCCACAAACCATCGAAGATTGCATTTTCCGCCTCGACTTGGGGACTGCGGGAACGGGCGCTCCCAACCCCAGTTGGAGGGCTTCATTTAACACTTTTGAGAATCCCCCTGCCGCGCTCCATGGTGGCTCGACCACCATCGGTTTCGCAGACGGCCGCGCCGAGTCTCACAAGTGGAATCAGTTGGGGATTTGGAATGGCGTGACTGTCGTCGCCAACAATACCGCAGACGTCGATTGGCTAAAGAGCAAGGCTTCCCCGTAAGCAAATCAGCTCCATGAAATTCCCAAATTTTACGCGGCAGCCCGGCTTCACCCTCATCGAGCTCCTCGTCGTCATCGCCATCATCGCGATCCTGGCGGGGATGCTGCTGCCGGCGCTGTCGAAGGCGAAGGCCAAGGCGCTCGGAACGAAGTGCCTCTCCAACAACAAACAACTCCAACTGGCATGGTCGTTATACGCCGGTGACATGGATGACCGGATCAGCCGAAACGGCGGGGCAACCGCTTTGAGCAACAGCAATAATACCTGGAGCGCCGAAGGCTTGCGTCCAGCAGGCACCGGATACAACACCGGCAACGAAACCAACACCGCCCTCTTCATGCACTGCCAGCTCGGCAAATACGCAATGAACGCGGGAGTGTTCCGCTGTCCCTCTGACACTTACCGGTATCCCGGAGCGGTAGGCACCTTCGTCCGGAGCGTCTCCATGAACAATTGGATGAACGGCGGTGCTCGTCCCAGTGCGGCGGCCACGCCGGGCCGGATCGTTTACACGCGATTGAGTCAGATGGGCAAGCCGACCGACCTCTACGTCTTCATGCATGAGGACATCAACTCGATCGACGATGGCTACTTCGCGGTGGACTTGGCTCCGGTAAATGACAACAGCTGGAACAACAGCAACCGGCCGGCCGCGATGCACAACGGCAGCACCGCTTTCGGCTACGCGGACGGCCACGTGGAGCTGCACCGCTGGACCACCCTGCAGATGTCCACCGCCAACGTGACCGGCGTCGACCGCCCGAACGGGGCGGCCGATGCCACCTGGCTGAAGCTGCGGACTTCTGAAGGGCCGTAGTCATTCTGCTTCAAACGGCGGCGCGCGGCCTCTAAGCTGCGCGCCGTTTTGCTTTCATGCCCAGCGTTTTCCTCAAGACCTACGGTTGCCAGATGAACGAGCGCGACAGCGAGGCCGTCGCCGCCCAGCTCGTCGCCAAAGGCTATGCCCTCGCCCCCTCCGAGGCCGCCGCCGATGTCGTGCTGCTCAACACGTGCAGCGTGCGCGACAACGCGGAGCAGAAGGCCGTGGACAAGATGACCAATCTCGCCGGGCAGTTTCGCAAGCAGCGGCCCGGCGTATTGCTCGGCTTCCTCGGCTGCATGGCCCAAAGCCGGGGCAGGGAGTTGATTGACCAGTTACCCGACGTGGACCTCGTGGTCGGCACGCAGAAGTTTCACCGCGTGGCCGACTACGTGGATGACCTGCTCGCTGGCCGCCGGGACAAGATCGTGGACACCGAAGAGGAGCGCGGCAGCGAGGCGACCATCAAGGAGCACCTGCTCAACGGCGCGTCGAAGGGGAGAGCCGCAACCGCCTTTGTGAGCATCATGCAGGGCTGCAACCAATACTGCACATTCTGCATCGTGCCCTACACGCGCGGCCAGGAGCGCAGCCGGACGATTCCCGACATCGTGGCCGAGTGCCGCGAACTCGTCGCGCGCGGCGTGAAGGAAATCACGTTGCTCGGGCAGATTGTCACCAGCTATGGTCGCCGGGAAATCCTCGAGCATGATGGCAAATCTGCGTTTGTTCAGCTCATCGAAGCCGTCCACGCCATTGATGGATTGGAACGCATCCGCTTCACTTCGCCGCATCCGAAAGGCTATGGCGACGACCTCGTGGAGGCTTACGGCCGCCTGCCCAAGCTCGTTGAAAGCGCGCATTTGCCCGTGCAGTCCGGCAGCGACCGCGTGCTGAAGCTCATGCACCGCGGTTACACACGGGCCCGCTTCCTTGACATCATCGCCAAGCTCCGCGCCGTCCACCCCGAGATGGGCATTACCACGGACATCATCGTGGGCTTCCCCGGCGAGACGGAGGCGGACTTCGCCGAGACGCTGTCGCTCGCCCGCGAGGTCGAGTTCGACAACGCCTTCGTCTTCAAATACTCGCCGCGCCGCGACACGCCTGCCGCCGCCATGCCAGACCAGTTGCCCGAGGACCTCATCGAAACCCGGCACGCCCAACTGCTGGCGCTCATCAACGAAATCGCCGAGGCCAAGCACAAGGCCTGCGAAGGCCGCGTGCTGCAAATCCTCGTCGAAGGCCCGAGCCGCAAGAACCCCGCCCGCCTCGAAGGGCGCACCCGCGCGAACAAGATCGTCATCTTCGAGGGCAGCGAGCGGCACATCGGGCAGGTGATGGACGTGCGCATCGTCCGCGCCGCGCCCTTCACGCTGTATGGCGACCCGGCGATTTTGAACCTGAACTGATTTCAGCCACAGATGGACACAGATGAAACACAGATGGGGAGCTGCGCCAGTCGCCAGATGCACTGCACGAGCAACCGCTCGACTCGCCATGTCTTCCAACGCCCCCGGGACTTTTCCCCATCTGTGTTTCATCTGAGTAAATCTGTGGCCAAAACGACATGACCCTTTCCAACCTCTGCATCGTCCT
>SXGU01082197.1_pt1 | contig 41744 bp, 40 predicted proteins | sample 3174531 | NCBI WGS metagenome assembly SXGU01 (sample SAMN11356863, study PRJNA531348) | freshwater metagenome | isolation source: freshwater sample F1-140 | place: China: Fuxian Lake, Yuxi | collected 2017-12-25 | reverse complement strand
CGGACCCGCAGGGTCCAGGGAAAACCGTGAGCCTCGCCGTCTCCCGGGCGCAATCCGTGTTGCTCGCCGCAGCCATCGCCAACTGGCGCACGGTGCAGACCTCGCTCAAAGCGAAGCAGCAGGTAAGCCGCGGCGTGCTCTGCACGACCCTGGCAGACACGCAACGCCGCAAGCGCCTCAGGAAGATGGTCCCCGGTATTACTTAAGCGCCATTCCGGGTTGACCCCATCGGCCGCCCGCGAACAAGCGGCGGCTCACGTCGCGCAGCGCCGGAATTTTTTCGCGTTCGAGATCGAGCGCGGCGAGGCGGTGAGAAACTCGTCGGCGGCGCGGCCGGGCAGGAGTTCCTCAGGGCGCGCACAAAGCGTGCGCCAGACATCGTGTTCCTTGGCGGTGTAGTCGGGGCAGGCGATTTCGTCGCCCGTGGGAATGGGCGCGGTGAGCTTGATCGGCACGCAACGCGGGTCGTCCGCGGCGGAGTTCGGCGTGGGGAGCGGGGCAACGTGGGACCTGCCGGCGAGGCGAGCAGGGCGGGCGGCGGCCGGCCATCGGCCGAACGGAGTAAACCGGCCGGCGGCGGCGCGCGCGGCGCATTTTCTTTTCGCCGACGGCGCGAACGCGGGTCTCACTTGCCGTCGCTCCCCGCCCCATGCGCCTCGCCACCCTATTGCCCCACCGGGCCCGCTCGCCAATCGTCGCGGTCGCCGCGCCGGACGGCACGTGGATTGGGCTGGCCGCGATGTTATCGCGACCGGTGGCGCGGCTGGAGGACGCGCTGGCCGACTGGCCGGCCGATCCCGCGGCGCTGGCCGCGGGCATCGCGGACTGGCGCGGGCCGCGGTATGCGGAGGGCGAGTTCGCGTTTTTGCCGCCGGTCGTGCGGCCGCCGGCGTTTCGCGATTTCTACGCCTTCGAGCAGCACGTGAAGACGGCGCGCGCGCGGCGCGGGCTCGAGATGATTCCCGCGTGGTATGAAATCCCGGTGTTTTATTTTTCGAATCACAACGCCCTCGTCGGCCACGATGCGCCCGTCCACGCGCCGGCCGGCAGCGTGGAACTGGATTACGAACTGGAGCTCGGCGTCGTGATCGGCCGTGGCGGCCGGGAGATCGCGCCGGAGCGCGCCTGGGGGCACGTCGCCGGCTTCACGATCCTCAACGACTTCAGTGCGCGCGATCTGCAGCGGAAGGAAGTCACCGTCGGGCTCGGGCCGGCGAAGGCGAAGGATTTCGCGACGGCCGTCGGCCCGGGGCTGGCGACCCGCGACGAGTTTGCCGATTGCATCCGCGGCGAGCGACTCACCCTTGAGATGTGCGCGCGCGTGAACGGCCGCGAGCTTTCGCGCGGCAACGTGGCTTCGCTCCACCACTCGATCCCGCGCCTGATCGCGCAGGCTTCGCGCGACGCCGACCTGCTGCCCGGCGATCTCCTTGGCACGGGCACGGTCGGCACCGGCTGCATCCTCGAACTCGGGGCGGAAAACACCGGCGGCTGGCTGAAGCCCGGCGACGTGGTCGAACTCGAAATCGAGCGCCTCGGCGTCCTGCGCACGCCCATCGTCGCGCGGCCTAGCGGTTGAGCAGCGCCGCGACGCGCGTGCGGCCGCTGACGTCGAGTTTGGAAAAAATCGCGGCGAGCTGCGTCTTGATGGTGAGCGGGCTGCGCCCCAGCTCCGTCGCGATCTCGCCGGTGCGCAAGCCCTCGCGCACGCGCATTGCCACCTCGCGCTCGCGCGCCGAGAGCCGTGCGAGCAGCGCCACCGCGCCCGGCGAGAGCGGGCGGTGCCGGTCGCCACGCGGGCGACGGTAGTCGAGTTGCACGTGAAAGGCCGGCGACTGCCCGGCCTCGGCGGGCACCTGAAGTTTCACGCGGGCGTGCAGGCCGCGCGCGTGTTCGCTCACGACGCGCGGACCCGGTGCCGCGCCCGCGGCGGACCACGCGGCGCGCAGCGCCTCGCACGCCGCGAGAATCGGCGCCGGCACCCGAAATCCGCTCCGCGGCCGCAGCGCCGCCGCCTTGCGCTCGCCGTGGTTCCAGACGGCGCAATCCTGGGCGGCCTCCGCGTTGAACCACAGCGGTTGCAGGTCCGCGTCGAGCAGCAGCAGGCCGACCGGCACGTCCTCCAGGATGGACTGCATGTGCGCGAGCAGCCGCGCGGCATCGTAAGCGGGGTCAGGGCGACGGGCCATCGACGCAACGTGCGCGGTCGCGGGCGCCGACGCAAGGTCGCAGGACCGGGTTTACTCCATTTGGCCGATAGACCCGGAACGGGGGGCGCAGTAGAGTGCGGGTCCCAAGCGCGCTTGTGGCGCGCCCCCACCCAACCCGACCGATTTCATGCGCACGACTTTCTTTGCGAAAGAGGCCGCCCCCAAGGCGGCCGCGAATCCCCTCGGCCTGAAAGGCATCGACCACATCGAGTTCATCGTCGACGACGCCGACCAGTGGCGCGACTTCTTCGTGAACCAATACGGCATGGCCGGCCGCTTCTACGCCGACGAAAATTCCGGCGTGCGCGGCCGCCGCGCGCACGTGGTCGGCCAGGGCCGCATCAATTTCCTCGTGGCCGAGCCGCAGGGCCGCGGACCCGAGGCGGACTTCATGCGCTGGCACCTCGACCAGCACGGTTGCGGCGTGCGCGACGTGGCGTTTCGCGTGCGCGATGCGCGCCACGCGCTCGCCGAGGCCGCGCGCCGCGGCGCGAGCGTCGTCCGCGCCCTCGACGAGCACGACCAGTTCATCGGCGGCTCGATCGCGGCCTACGGCGACACGATCCACACGTTCATCGAGCGCAAGCCGCACACTGAGTTCGCGCCGGGCTACCAGCCGGTCGCCGGCGGACTCGACGAGGGCGACATCAACTTTGCCATGATCGATCACGTCGTCGCCAACGTGGAGCACATGGAGCCGTGGGTGAAATACTACGAGGACATCTTCGGCTTCGATCTCTTCATGCACTTCGACATCAACACGGGCCGCAGCGCGCTCATGTCGAAGGTCGTGAGCTCCACCGACGGCTGGGTAAAGATGCCGATCAACGAGCCGTCCTCCGCCAACTCGCAGATCCAGGAATACCTCGACAAATACAACGGCCCCGGCGTGCAGCACATCGCGCTGCTCACGCCCGACATCGTGACGACCATCGCCGAGATGCGCCGCATGGGGCAGGAATTTCTCGACGTGCCGGACACCTACTACGACGCCGAGTTCGACGCGCGCGTCGGCGCGATCGAGGAGGACAAGGAGACGCTGAAGCAGCTGAAAATCCTCGTCGACCGCGACGAGGGCGACGGCGGCTACCTGCTGCAGCTCTTCACGAAGTGCGTGTTCGCGCGGCCGACGCTCTTCTTCGAGGTGATCCAGCGCCGCGGCCGCGCACGCGGTTTCGGCGAGGGAAATTTCCGCGCGCTCTTCGAAGCGATCGAGCGCGAACAGGAACGGCGCGGATCGCTCTGAAAAGTAGCGCCGGCTTCCCGCCAGCCATCTAAATGCCATGCGGGCTGGAAGCCTGCGCGACCAAAATGCCCCACTACCTCCAACTCGGCGTCACGCCCCGCAAGCACCACGTCCGTTTCCCGCGCGATCCCGCGGCGAGCTACAAGGGCGAGGGCCTGCACTACGAGCACGTCGTCACGACCGAGGGCTTCGATCGCGCCTACTCGATGCTCTATCACTTGAAGCCGCCGACGCGCGTGAAACGCGTCGAGCTGTTCCGTGAGTCCGCCCCCGCGCCCGCCGTGCCCGTGCCGCTGCGCCACCATCACCTCAAATCCGCCGCGATCGCCCGCGCCGGCGATCCCTACACCGGCCGCGTGCCGCTGCTGTTCAACGCCGACATCACCTGCTGCCGCTGCCGGCCCGCGACGGCGATGGACGCCGGCTATGATTTCTACCGCAACGGCCGCAGCGACGACGTGATCTTCGTCTGGCGCGGCGGCGGCTGGCTCGAGAGCAACTTCGGCCGCCTCCGCTACAAGCAGGACGACTACATGGTGATCCCGCGCGGCACGATTTACCGGCTCGTGCCCGACGACATCGCGCAGGAGGATTATCTCATCCTCGAGTCGGCGCATCCCGTGCGCATCCCCGCGCGCTACCTGCATGCCGAGGGCCAGATTCGGATGGGCGCGCCCTACAGCGAACGCGATTTTCATGGTCCCTCCGAGCTCTCGCCGCGCGAGGACGAACGCGACTTCGCCGTGCTCACGAAGGATCGCGATCGGTTCACGCGCTACGTGATGGCGAGCCACCCGCACGACGTCGTGGGCTGGGACGGCTACCTCTACCCATTCACGTTTAACGCGAACGATTTCGAGCCGCTCACCGGCACCGTCCACCTGCCGCCGCCGGTGCACCAGACTTTCGAGATTAACGGATTCGTGATCTGCACGTTCGCGCCGCGCCACCTCGATCTCCACCCCGACGCGATCAAGGTGCCGTGGGCGCACGACAACACCGAGGCCGACGAGGTGCTCTTCTACGTGCGCGGGCAGTTCGGCTCGCGCAAGGGCGTCGAGCCGGGATCGTTCACGCTGCATCCGCAGGGCATCCCGCACGGCCCGCATCCGGGCACGACGCTCGCGAGCATGAACGCCACGCGCACCGAGGAACTCGCCGTGATGTTCGACACGCAATACCCGCTCCAGCTCACCGCCGAGGCCCTCGCCCTCGACGATCCGAACTACCCGCTGAGCTGGCTCGGCTGATTCCGCAGTGGCGAGCATCGAGTAGCGAGCAGTGGGCATTCCCGCAGTTTACCTCGAACCTACCGCGCCGCGCCCTACTCGCTACGGTTCCTCATGCGCCTCGACTTCACCGCCCACCCAAAGCCACTTGACCCCAAGAAAGCCGGGGAGCTTTGGCGTCCCGGTCGTCATACCTCGTGGACGGACCAGTCCACCCCATGCTTTGCGCACGCCATCAACCGCCTGCCGGATGAGTGCCGCGAGGTCGTCGCCCTCCGCACGGTCGAGCGGCTCACGCACAAGGAAGTCGGCGCGCGCCTCGGCTTCACGAAAAAGCAGGCCGAGAAACGCCTCCACCGCGCCATGCGCCTCCTGCACGCCGCCCTCAACCCCGCCGCGGATGGCTCCGTGGCCGATTTGCCGCCCCGCGATTCCGCCGGGGGCGCCGCTCGATGAACACACCCACCGAGTATCCCGCCAGCAGCCGGATGGAAGACGACGCCTTCGAGTGGGCGACCCGCCTCGACGGCGGCCTCACGCCCGAAGACCGCGCCGAACTCGACGCGTGGCTCGCGCAGAACCCCGCGCACGAATGGCGCCTCGCGCACTACCGCCAGTTCTACGCCAACATCCACGGCTCCGTGCCCGTGCTCTCCGCCGAGGGTCGCCTCGCGCCCGTTGCGGTCCGCGACCGCTCCCCGCGCGAGCCAACACGCGTTTCGCCGCGTGCGCCTCGCACAAGGTGAAGCCTGCTTCGAGGTGACGACCGATCCCGCGCGCCCGTTCTACGTCGAGACGCCCTCCGGCACCGTGCGTGTCACCGGCACGCGCTTCAACGTCCGCGCCGACGCCCCCGGCGTGCTGGAGGTCACCGTCCTCGAGGGTTCGGTCGCCGTCGAGACCGTAGCCCCTGGCGCCGCCGCGTCACCCGCGCATTTCGATCTCGCGCCGCGGGATCAAGTGAGCGTCGCCGACGGTTTGACCATGAAACGCCAGCTCGCCGCCGATGCCACCGACCACGTCGTGGCGTGGCGCGAAGGTAAAATCGTCTTCGACGAAACTCCGCTGCACGTCGCCCTCGCCCGCTTCGCCACCTATCACGACCGCAAGCTCACCGTCGACCCCGCCGCCGCCAACCATCCGCTCGGTGGCCGCTACACGCTCGATGACCTCGACGAGTTCATCGCCGCGCTGGAGCGCTCGCTTCCGGTGAAAGCGCAGCGCGACAACAGCGGCGCGATCCGCCTGATCGCCATCGAGCGCCTGCCCGCCCGCCCCGCGCCCGGCAATCGTTGAACACGGAATTCTTGAAACACGTGGACGCGGAGAGCGCAGGGAAATCCTCCGCCCTCCGGGTTCTCTGCGCTCTCGGTGTTAAACCTCCGTCCAGTCCTGAATTGATTTGGATATTTTTAAGAAATCTTCGCGCCGCGCGGGGAGGCAGCCCGGCTCAGTCGTATTAATGGATAACCCCGCAACTCCCCAAAACACCATGACCACCTCCTCCGGAATGGAATTTTGTCACGGACAGCACAGAGAACCAAACCGAGCACCTAGCGTATCGAGCCATAGGTTCCATCTGGCTAAACTCTGTGCCCTCTGTGCGTCCTCAATGTCCGCTGTGTCCAAAAACGTAATGTTCGCTGGGCAATTCTCGCGGGTGATTTCGATCCTGGCCTTCGTCGTTTCGCCGCTGCATGCGGCGGCAATGCGGTTCGACATTCCGGCGCAGACCGTCGCCTCTGCCATCCTCGCATTCTCCAAGCAGGCGGGCGTCGACGTGCTCTACACCGCGCCGGAACTGAAAACGCTCCAGTCCCGCGAAGTCGCCGGCGAATTCGAGCCCGCCGCCGCCCTCGGAAAAATCCTCGAAGGCACCGGCTACACCGTCACCAAACAGGGCCCGAAGAAATTCCCATCGCCCGCGACGCGCCCAAGCCCGGCTCCGTCAGCGGCTCGCTCGCTCCGTCGCGCGGCAGCCGTTCGCTCGCGGATGTCGTCGTCACCATCTACGAAACCGGCGAACGCGCGACCGTCAGCGCGCGCGGAGAATTCAAATTTCCCAGCCTGCCACCCGGCACCTACACGCTCGGCGCGAGCGGCGAGGGTTTCTCGCGTTTGAAAATCACCGATGTGGTGGTGCGATCCCTGCTGATGAACACTTGCCGGATGCTGTTTCATAGGAGTAATAGGCTACGATTGATTCATTTCGATCCTGGTTGAGACGATTTTTTTGCCACCGAGATCACGGAGGGAAAAGAGAGGCCACAGAGCGGAGGAGCGGGCGTTCTTTTCCGGTGGTATTCTCTGTGACCTCCTGCCGGGCCTCAGTGACCGCTGTGACCAGCGGTTTGATTCCTGCGGTTGCGGTTACCGTGTTCGGATAAATCCGACTTCCCATCAGTGATCAGCCGCGCAACGTTCGTGGACCCGCCATGTCGGCCAAGAATGACAATGCCAGACTCCCGCACGTCGCCGTCTGCGTCGACAAGGCCCGCGCCTATGGTCGCAAGGTTTTGCAGGGGATCGCCGACTATGCGGAGACCGTCGGCCGGTGGTCGCTCCACGTCGATCCCGAGGCGACCGGTTCGTATTCCGCCGACTGGCTGAAGAACTGGCGGGGCGACGGGATTCTCGCTTATGTCGAAAGCCGGGCGACCGCGCGCCGCCTCCGCGCCTCGGGGATTCCCACCGTGGAGGTCTTTGGGCATGATCTCGACTTGAAGCTCCCGCAGGTGGGCAACGACGACGAGGCGATTGGGCGCCTGGCGGCCGAGCATCTGATGTCCTGCCGCTTCCGGCACTTTGCGTTTTGCGGTTACCAGACGGAACGTTGGTCGGAACGGCGCCGGGCGGGGTTCGAGTGGGCGATCACCCGGATGGGATTCGAAGTGCGGCATTTCTTTTCCGCCCGCCGTGAAGCCACGCTGGCGGAAGTGCAACGGGATCGCGAGCGCCTGCAGGACTGGCTCGCCGCGCTGCCCAAGCCTGTCGCCATCATGGCCTGCAGCGACCGCCATGGGCACCGGATCCTGGATGCCTTCCGCCGCCTGAAAGTAGTTGTGCCCGAGGAAGCCGCGGTGCTGGGAGTTGATAACGATGAGGAGACCTGCCGGCTCGCGGACCCGCCGCTTTCCAGCGTGAAGGACGATGCGCGCAAGATCGGCTTCGAGGCTGCGCGACTGCTGGACCGGCTGATGGCTGGTCCCTCGCGCGAGGCGGGCAGCCTCCCCCTCCTCATTCCGCCCCTGGGCATCGCGGTGCGGCGCTCCACCGACGTCACCGCGGTCGACGATCCGATGATCGCCTCCGCCATGCGCTGCATTCGCGAACAGGCTTGCGCCGGCCTGCAGGTGGCCGACCTCCTCAAGCGCTTCCATGTTTCGCGCTCGGTGCTGTATCGCCGCTTTCACGACACGTTGAATCGCTCGCCGCGCGAGGAGATCCGGCGCGTGCAGCTCGAGCGGACGAAACGGTTGCTGGATGAAAGTGATTTCACCCTCGAGCGCATCGCCGAGCTGGGTGGTTTTCAACACAGCGAGTATCTGAGTGTGGCGTTCAAACGGGAACTGGGCCTGACGCCCGGCGAGTATCGCCGGCAGATGCGGCAGCGGTTCTAACTCCCCGGCCAGTCCGGCGCCCCCGCGCGCCGCGGGACGAAAACACAAAACCTTCGGGACGCCATCACATGGCCGGCGCCGAAAATAGCGTTACACTCCGACGCCATGGTTGAGTCTCCGCCCGCCCTAAACCCCACCGCGCCGGGCCCCGCCGACGCCACGCGGCACCGTTGGGAATGGCACATCCACGCGAACGAGGCGGCGATGAGTGCGGCCGCGGCGGCGCGGCTCGCCGATGAGGTGCGAGGCAGGCGGAACGCGCTCGTCTGCCTGGCGACCGGCTCCACCCCTACGCATACTTACGAGCGATTGGTTGCACGGGCGCGCACCGAGCCGGAGGTGTTTGCCCAAGCCCGATGGATGAAGCTGGATGAGTGGGGCGGCCTCGCGATGGACGATCCGGCGTCGTGCGAACATTACCTGCGCCGACTAATCCTCGCTCCGCTCGCGGTGCCGGCGGAGCGGTATTTTGGCTGGGAGAGCCCGCCGGCGGATCCCGAGGCCGAATGCCGCCGCGTGGCCGCCTGGCTGGCGGTGCACGGTCCCATCGACGTCCAAGTGCTGGGCTTGGGCGAGAACGGCCATCTGGGCTTCAACGAGCCGGCGGCGCAGCTGCAAGCGAAGCCCCACGTGGCACGGCTGTCTCCGGTGTCCCTGGGCCATTCCATGCTCGGGCCCAGCCGCGGTCGTGCCGCCTACGGTCTCACGCTGGGGATGGATGACATTCTCGGTGCGCGGCGAATCATGCTGCTGGTGACGGGAGAACGTAAGGCCCGGCAATTGCGGCGCCTCGCCACCGGCGAAATCTCCTCCGAGTTTCCCGCGTCGCTGCTGTGGCGCCATCGCGCCGTGTCGGTCTTCTGCGACGCCGCAGCGGCCGCGCTGCTCCCGGCCGAGTCGCTCCGACCATTCACCCCGCTGGAGGGTCAGGCGCCATGAAACCGTGGCGCCATGTCATGGGCCTCGACCTCGGGGGCCCGACAATCGCCCTCGGCGAGGTCGCGATCTTCGGCCGGTTCGGCGACGCGCGTTGGGCGAACGATCGCAACGGCTCGACCGGCGAGCGTCTCCACCAGAATTTGGCACCTCACCCGGCATGTTAGCCATGCAACGTCCCGTTCAAGTCGGCCTGATCGGCTCCCAATTCATCTCGTCCATCCACGCCGAGTCGTTGCAGCACTGTGCGCAGGCCCGGCTCGCCGCCGTGGCCTCGCCCACGCCCGGCAATGCCGCGGCGTTGGCCGCGCGCTTCGGAATCCCGCGGGTCTTTACCGACCACCGCCAGCTGCTCGCGCAGCCGGCGATCCAGCCGGTCGTCGTCGGGGTGCCCAACCACCTGCATTGCCAGGTGGTGCTCGACGCCGCCGCGGCCGGCAAACACGTCGTGATCGAGAAACCGCTTTGTCTCAACCTCGCCGAGGCCGACCGCATGATCGCCGCCTGCCGCGACCACCGCGTGAAACTCATGTACGCCGAGGAGCTGTGCTTTGCGCCGAAATACGTTCGTCTGAAACAGCTCCTCGACTCCGGGGCGCTGGGCCGCCCGACGCTGCTCAAGCAGTCGGAGAAACACGACGGCCCGCATGCCGCGCATTTCTGGGATGTCACCCGCTCCGGCGGCGGCGTCACGATGGATATGGGTTGCCACGCGATCGAGTTCTTCCGCTGGATGCTGGGCCGCCCGCCGATCAAGTCCGTCTACGCCCAGATGAACACCTTTGTCCACGGCGCCAAGACGCGCGGCGACGACCATGCGATCCTGATGGTGGAATTCGCCAACGGCGTAATCGGCCTCGCAGAAGAGAGCTGGACGAAACTCGGCGGCATGGACGACCGCGCCGAAGTCCACGGCACCGGCGGTGTCGCCTACGCCGATCTGCTGCACGGCAACGCCATCGAGACCTACAGCGCACCCGGCTACGACTACGCGGTCGAGAAGGCCGGTTCCACCAAGGGCTGGAGTTTCACGATTTACGAAGAAGCCTGGAACTACGGCTTCCACCAGGAAATGGCGCACTTCGTCGACTGCGTGCAAAACGACCGGCCACCGCTCGTCACTGGCGAAGATGCCCGCGTCGTCCTCGAAGTGATCTTCGCCGCCTACGAATCCGCCCGCACCGGCCGCAAGGTCGAGCTGCCCTTCGCCTCGACCGCCGCCCGGCCCATCGATCTATGGAAACCCGCGCCGTAGCTCCCGCGCCAGTTCCCACCGAACCGCGTCCACTTTTTTCCAACATGAATGCACCCCGTCTTTCTATGAACCCTCCCTCCTCCGTTCCATCGGATTCGAACCGGCGGCCGGTTCTCGTGATCGCCTTCGCATTGATTCTCGCCCTTGCGCCCCATGCGCTTCCCTCGTTGCGCGCCGGGGAAAATAGCGACCGAACGACCGGCGAGGTGCGCGGCCGCGTCCGGAGCGGCGAGACCGGGCGGTTTCTGCACAGGGCGCAGATTCAGGTCGCCGGAACGAACCGCCTGGTGGAGACGAATGAATTCGGCGAATACCGCGTCGTGCTGCCCTCCGGGCCGAATGCCCTGCGATTCCACTATACGAGCCTGCAGGCACAGTCGCTTGCAGTCGCGGTAAGAGCAAATGAACTGACCCGCCTCGATGTCGTGCTCCTGGGCAAACGGGAGGCTTCGACCGAGGAGCCCGTGGCCTTGAGTGCATTCCTGGTGGTCGCCCGCGAGCAAAGCGCGGATTCCATCGCGATCAACGAGCAGCGGTATTCCGCCAACCTCAAGAACGTCGTCGATGCCGGCGCGTACGGCGACGTGACGGAAAGCAACCTCGGCGAGTTCATCAAGTATCTGCCGGGATTGAACGTGGACTACGGCGCGTCCGACGCCCGCAGCGTCACGCTGCGCGGGTTTCAGGGGAATTTCGTGCCCGTCACCTTTGACGGCAACCGCCTGGCCAGCGCGGGCGGCGGTCGCGCGGTCGGATTCGAGCAGATCTCGATGAACAACATCGCGCGCGTGGAAGTGGTGAAGGTTCCCACGCCCGACCTGCCCGCGGATTCGCTGGGCGGCTCGGTCAACCTGATTAGCAAAAGCGCGTTTGAACGCGTTGCCCGGCAGATCGAGTTCAGGGTTTTTTTCAACGGCAACCGGGAGGAGTTTACCCTGGGCAAGACACCCGGCCCCATGGGCAGCCCGACGCACAAGCTGCAACCGGGGTTCGACCTCACCTATGCGCAACCGGTCAACGCGCGGTTTGGCTTTGTGCTCACCGTCGCGCACTCGAAACAGTTCACCGAACTCCTGCGGACGCGCACGCAGTGGAACTTCGACAACGCGCCGCTCACGCCCTACGCCCGCGCCTCCCAGCAGCACGACTCGCCCAATTTTCGGCAGCGGCAGACCGTGTCCCTCAACACCGATTTCAAGGCCACGGACAACACCGTGGTCAGCACGCTGATCCAATACAACCCCTTCGTGGGCCATTACGGCAATCGCGAGCTAAACATGAATACGGGCGCCACTCCGGCCAGTTTCACCCCCACGAGCACGCAGGGCCGGGCCGGCGCCGGCAGCGTGACGCGCAACACTTTTTGGGAACGGAAATTCGGCACCGCCTTCAATGCCAGCGTCGCGGTGAAACACGTCGGCGTCGACTTCAAGGTCGAGGGTAACGCTTATTATTCCGCATCGACGGAATACCATCGGGATCGCTCCGACGGTTATTTTCGCCAGGTCACGTTGAATCTGCCCAGCGTTACCGTCCGCTATGACGGCGTCGGCGACTTCAAGATCGCCCGGCGCACCGTGACCGCCGCCAACGGCCGGGTGATCGATTTTAGCGATCTGGGGGAATACCTGTTTCAGCGGGTGGTTTCGAAGGCCGGTGATCTCAAGTCCAATTTGCGCGGCCTGCGTCTCGACGGCGAGAAGTCGTTCCCGCGCGGTCCGCTGCCCGTCACCTTCCGGACCGGCGGTGCCATCCGCGAACAGGTTTTCGATCGCAATAACCCCGAGCCGACTTGGAATTTTGTCGGCCGGGACGGCCGGGCGGGCACCGCTGACGACAATGCGTCGATCCTGTTCGATCCCAGCTACAGCTACGCCCCTCAAGGTTACGGATATCAGCCGGTGCAGTGGCAGAATCCGATGATCGCGGGCCAGCTTTTTCGTGAACATCCGGAATATTTTTCCCTCGACGAGGCGGGTGCGATCCAAAAGGAGGCCGAGGGCAACACCCTGGCCAAAGAGCGCGTCAGCGCCGCCTACCTCATGGGTAGCACGAAGCTCCTGGCCGGCCGGCTCACCCTGATGGGCGGCTCCCGCTTCGAACACACGAGGTTCATCGGCACCAGTTACCTGTACGACGCCGAGGCCATCTACCAACGCGGCGCCAACGGCGCGATCGTGCTTGATGCCGCCGGCCGGCGCGTGCTCAAGCCCGAGGCGGCCACCACCGGGGCGCAACGCCGGCTCCAATACAAGATTCGCGGCAACACCACGTCCCGATCCTACCAGGACTATTATCCCGGCGCGCACGCGATCGTCACCTTCGCGGAACCGCTGCAGGCCCGGCTGAGCTACGCGCGGACCCTCGGGCGTCCGAGCTTCGACAATCTGTATCCCGGCCTGAAGATCAACGAGGGTACGTCGACGAATGACGGCATGGTCGGCACGATCCAACAAAACAACCCGGGGCTGCGGCCGTGGGAGGCGGATAACTACGACGCGTCGCTGGAATATTATTTCAAGGATGCCGGCATGATTAGTGTGGCATTGTTCCAGAAAAACGTGGCCGGTTTCTTCACCGGCACCATTCAAACGATCACCCCCGACGTCGCGAAACAACTGAACCTCGACGCGAGCTATGTCGGCTGGCTGCTCGACACGTTTCGCAACGGCGGCGAGGCGCGGATTCGCGGGGTGGAGGTCAACGTGGTCCGCCCGCTGGGTTTCCTCGGCCCCTGGGCGAAGCCGGTCTCGGTGTTTGCCAACGGCACGCTCCTCAAGCTGGGCGGGCCAAATCACGCGGATTTCCGTGAATTCGTCGACCGCACCGCCAACTGGGGCGTATCCTACGAAAACCGGCGCGCCAGCCTGCGCTTGCGGTGGAATTACAACGGCGAGCGCCGGCGCTCGCCCTCCACGCCGCCCGTCGGAGCGTACAGCTATCGTCGCAGCCGCCTGATGCTCGATGTGAACGCCGAGTATCGCTTCAGCCGGAAAATCAGTCTCTTCACCAATATTCGCAACATCACCAACGGGGGCCACCGCAACGGCTCGTGGAACAGCACGACGCCGGCCTACGCGCGCGACGACTTTCAGGAGGAGTTCGGCGTGAACTTCTCCGCCGGCGTCAAGGGCAGTTTCTAAGCCGGGGCCAGGGCGGGGGACGACGCCAGCTGCCTCCAGTCGGGCAGCGGAGCCAAGGCGCGCCGGCGCGGACGGGCCACCGGGAGGCAACCGCTGGAATTGAGTTTCGCGAGGTCGATGGCGATTGGCGGGATGATGCTCACGGACTTGGTGCCGGCGGGGAGCTGGTTGAGCCCTTCAAGGAGGTGCAGCGGTGGAAGACCGGGCTGCGGCCCGAACCCCTGCGCCAACACAGCGGCCACCTGCCGTCGGTGCAGACCTCGGCATCAGGCGGAAAACTGATTGGCATCCGCGGAGTTCTTCGTGTGTTGTTGGCTTCCCAATCGCCAATCATGACCACGCCTGATCGCATTTCCGCCGCCGTCCAAGCCGGCCAGTTGCTGCCCAGCACCGCCGAGAATCTCGCCGCCTTTCTCGGCGCGAACCTCCCGGCATGGGCGGTGCAAAGCATCGACGAACTCGTCGCGCAGGGCGCCTGGGGCGAGATCAACGATCGGTTTTATCGCTTCCTCGAGTTTGGCACGGGCGGCATGCGCGGGCGGACGGTGGCCGTGATTCCGGCGGCCGCCGAGACCGGCACGCCCGACCGCCACGGGGCACCCGCGCAGGCCGCGATCGGCAGCAACATGCTGAATGATTTCACGCTGATTCGCGCGGTGATTGGGCTCTTTCGCCACACGGCAAAATATCAGGCGCAGCAACAGCCTGGCGCCCGCCCACGGCTCGTCATCGCCCATGACGTCCGGCATTTTTCGCGACATTTCTCCGGCCTCGCGGCATCGACGTGGACCCAGCTCGGCGGAGACGCGTTTGTCTTCGACGGGCCGCGGCCGACGCCGCAGCTCAGTTTTTCCGTGCGCTGGCTGAAGGCCCACGCCGGGGTGGTGATTACCGCCAGCCACAATCCCCCGCACGACAATGGATTCAAAGCCTACTTTGACGACGGCGCCCAGGTCGTGCCGCCCCACGACCTGGGGATAGTCGCCGAAGTCAATGCGGTCCCGCTGGGCGCACTGGGGAAGTTTCTGACGCCGCAACTCGCCGGTGTGACCACGCTCGGGCGCGACGCGGACGACGCCTATCAAGCGGTCGCCGCCAAGGCGGTGCTCGATCCGCGGGTGTTTCAGCAGACCAAGCTCAAGGTGGTTTTCACCAACATCCACGGCACGGGGGCGGTGCATTCGATGCCGTTGCTCGCGCACGCCGGATGCGACGTCTCGCCCGTGCCCGAGCAGCTCGATTTTGACGGACGGTTTCCGACGGTGAAGTCACCGAACCCGGAAAACGCCGCGGCGCTCGCCCGGGCCGTGGCGCTGGCGGAGGCGCAGGCCGGCGACGTCGTGTTGGCGACCGATCCCGATGCGGATCGCATGGCCTGCGCGGTGCGGAATCGGGCCGGCAAGATGGAACTGCTCACCGGCAACCAGATTGGCGCGTTGCTCACCGAATATCGGCTGAGCAAATACAAGGAACTCGGTTGGATTCCGCGCGCCGGCTCCGCCCAGGCGGCCATCGTCAAGACCTTCGTGACGACGCAGCTGCAGGACGCGATTGGGCGCGGCCACGGTGTCAAGGTGATCAATACACTCACCGGCTTCAAGTGGATCGCCGCGAAAATGCGCGGCTACGAGGAAAAGCTCACGGCGGCGATGGGGCCGGGCTTCAACTACGAGGCGACCCCGTTTGAGCAGCGCGCGAAACTGCTGCAGCAGCACAGCACGTTCTACGTGTTCGGCACCGAGGAAAGCTACGGCTACCTGCCCAACGACTATCTGCGCGACAAGGACGGCAACTCCGCCTGCCTGATGTTCGCCGAGCTGTGCGCCTGGGTCAAGGCGCGTGGGCTCACCGTGCCGGAGTATCTCGACGAGGTCTTTCTCCGTTACGGATTCTACCTCGAGGGGGTGATCAACATCTATTACGAGGGCGCGAGCGGCAACGCGAAGATCAAGCGCATCCTTGAATCGTATCGCACGAACCCGCCCAGGGCCTTCGGTGCCCTGGCGGTGGCGAAATTCCAGGACTTTGGCCGCGAGAAAATCCACGATGCCGATGGCGAGTTGATCCCGGCGCAGGACCTCTACGTGGTGACGCTGGCCAACGGTTATTCGTTTGCCGCCCGGGGCAGCGGCACCGAGCCGAAAATGAAATTTTACCTCTTCGCGGGTGAGCAGGTGGCGTCCGCGGAGGAATTGCCGGCGGTGAAGCAGCGCGTGCGCGCGACCCTGGAGCAGCTCAACCAATTAATCGAGGCCGACGCGAAAGCGCGGGCGGAAGGTTGAGTTTGGACCGGCGCGACAAGCGGGTGGGCGCCCTTGCGTGGGTCGCCACGCTGGTCGTCGGCGTGCTGCTCGGGGTGGAGGTGGCGCGCCGCGATCGGGCGGCCGCCAACGAAGGCTTCGTGCTGTTCTCGCCCGCCCAGACGGGTTGTCCCATTGTCGTGCCGGCGGCGGCGAACGCGGGTGAGCGGCGGGCGGCGGAGACGTTGCAGTCCGTCCTGGTCAAAGCGGCGGGACGCGGCTCGCGCGATTTTCCAATCATGGAGGAGCGGGGACCAATCCCGCGAGGTGCGGTCTGGATCGGGGCGACCCGGCGGGGCAACCGTTTTCTCCGACCGGAGCGCAAACCCCCGTTCGATACGAGCGTGGGTCTGGCCGTGAAGGGTGGGGCGCTTTTTATCAAGGCGGAGCGCCGCGAGTCGTGCGAGGGGGCGGTGGGTTGGTTTCTCGAGCGTCAACTCGGGGCGCAGTGGTTCATGCCCGGGCCGCTGGGGGAATTCGTGCCGCGCCGGTCGGAATTGACCCTGCCCGCCGGCGAGGTGCGGGAAAGGCCCGGCTTCATCCATCGCGATCTCGGGCTGGCCGGCGACCCGGAGTCGCGAACCTGGTACGGACGCAACCGGCTCGAGACGCGATTCGAGCACGGGCACAACCTGACGGGGATTTTCCGACCGGCGGATTTTCAACGTGCTCCGGAAATGGCGCCGCTGCGTAATGGGCAGCGGTTCTTTCCGCCAGCGACCAGTGGAAACTGGCAACCGAATATGACAAGCCCGGCGGCCGCGCGTCATGCCGCCGACGTCGTGATCCGCACTTTCGACCAGGAGCCGCAGCGGCTCTCGTTTTCGCTCAGCATCAACGACACGGACCGCTACGATGAATCGGCGGCAACCCTCGCGGCGGTGAGCCCGGCCGGCTTTTTCCGGCATCGTCCGGACTATTCAAAGCTCGTGTTCGGTTTTACCAACCGGGTGGCCGAGCTCGTCGCGCCGCGGCACCCGGACCGCTGGCTCCCGGCCTACGCGTATTACTGGTGCGAGAATACACCGGGGTTTCCCATCGCCCGCAACGTGGTGCCGTTTCTCACCGCGGATCGCAGCCAGTGGTCGCATCCGGATTTCGCGGCCGAGGACAAGGCGCTGATCGAACGTTGGTGCCGGTCGGGGGCGGAGATCGTCGGCGCGTATGACTACTATTACGGGGCCCCGCATCTGGCTCCCCGGCCCACGTTGTATGCGGTGAAGGAGTCGATCCCCTTCCTGCATCGCGCGGGAGTGCGCGCGTTCTATGCCGAAACCAATGCGAATTGGGCGCTCGACGGCCCGAAGGCCTGGCTCGCGGCGAAGCTGCTCTACTCGCCCGCGCGGGATCCCGACGAGCTGTTGGAACTTTATTATCGTGAATTTTGGGCGGAGGCGGCGGAACCGATGCGCGGATTTTTCGAGGTGGCCGAACGAACCTGGCGGGAGCAACCGGGGCCGGCGCTCTGGCTGCGCTATTATCAGGACGAGGACCAGGCGTGGATTTATCCGCCGGCGCGCCGGGTGGAGCTGAGAACGCAACTGGACCGCGCGGCGGCGCGCGCGACCTCCGCGATCGTAAAAGCACGCGTCGCTTTTGTGGCGGCGGGTTTGTCGGTCAGCGCGGCGTATTGGAATTTCTACGATACCCGCACCGCGGCCAGCCGGATCGCCCAGGCCGGAGCCGACGTGACGTTGCTGACGGCCGCGTGGAAAGGGTATCGGGCGGCCCGCGCTGACTTCGTCGGCCGGTTTGAAGCCGTGCGACGGGAACATCCGCTCGCGCTGGCGCCGCAGGATCTCGTGCACTTTCTGCGCCACGAGCCGGACAGCCGAATTGCGCGCGAACTGAGCCGGTCGGCGGGCGGGCGGTTGCGCCTGCAGGAGGAGGAACACCTGCCGTGGACGCACCTGCGGGCCACGGGCCAGGAAGTGGCGCAGGTGTTAAGCGACGGCGTGGAGTCGCTGGTCGATCCAGGGTGGCAGTCGGTGGTGGCGAAACCGGTGGGAGGCTCGGCGACGTGCGACTGGACCCCGACCGGGCTTCCATGGCGCGGCACCGGCGAACCCTGGGAAGGCCGCGCGGTGGAGCTTTCAACCCGCGCCGATGGCAAACGGGTTCTGCGCATGGCGAGCTGCCGGACGGAGAGTATCGGGCAATGGGTGCCGGTGGCGGCGAACGCACTCTACGCTGCGACCGTGGACGTCCGCGCCAAATCGAGTCCGGGCACGGCAACCTTTCTGATTGTTTCGTTCCTGGATGAAAAATTGAAGCATATCGATTTGGGGCGCATCGATCGGTTGCCGGCGGCGGCGGCGGCGCAGGAGACCACGCTCTGCGTGATCGCGAAGGCGCCGCCCAACGCGCGCTTCATCGGCTTCAGCGTCTCCGTGCTCAACCAGATTAACGACGATTTTGCCGAATTCACCGGAGCCTCGTTGCGGCGAGTCGATCGGTGATGCCGCCGAAAGCGATCGCCGGAAATAATCGGAATTGCGAAGTCGCAGCCGAACCGACAGGCCATTTCCGCGCGCATGAAGTCAGCCATCACTGTCACCCTTGTCCCGGAAACTCGCGGCGGACCCTTTGTCTTTTCCGCCGGGCTGGCGGATGGCTTCACCCGCGCCGCCGCGCTCGGATTCGACGCGGTGGAAATTTTTCCGCCCTCCGCCGCGGAGACCGATGCCGGTGAGATCGCGGCTCTCGGTGCCACCCACGGCCTGCGCGTGGCGGCGGTCGGCACCGGGGCGGGATGGGTCAGGCACAAACTGCGATTGACGGATCCCGATCCGGGGATCCGGCGGCGGGCGATCAAGTTTGTCGCGGACCTCGTCGATCTGGCCGGGAAATTGGGCGCGCCGGCCATTATTGGTTCGATGCAAGGCCGGGCGGAAGGCGTGGTCACGCGGGAACAGGCGCTCGGGTGGCTGGCGGAGGCGTTGGAGGAACTGGGGCCGCGGGCGCAGGCACACGGCGTGCCGCTGCTCTACGAGTTTCTCAACCGCTACGAGACGAATCTTTGTACAAACGTGGCGGAGGCCCTCGCGCTGATCGGCCCCCTGCGCACCACCAACGTCCAGCTGCTGTGCGATCTGTTTCATATGAACATCGAGGAAGTCGATGTCCCGGGGGCGTTGCGCCTCGCCGGGCCGAGGGTGGGGCACGTGCACTTTGCCGACTCCAACCGCCGCGCCGCGGGCCTCGGCCATACCAATTTCGTGCCGATCGTCGCAGCCCTGCGCGAGACTGGCTATGCGGGCCACTTGTCGGCCGAAGTGCTCGCCCAACCGGATGCCCAGACGGCGGCGAGCCAGACCATCGCGGCGTTTCGCCGGCTGGTGCCGCGGCGCTCCACCTGATTTCTCATGCTCAAACACACGCTCCTTCACCCCAAAATCAACGAGGTCCTCGCCCGGGCCGGCCATCATGCGAAGATTCTCATCGCCGACGGCAATTACCCGGCCTCGACGAAAAAGGGAGCCAACGCGGAGGTGGTGTGCCTCAACCTGTCGCCCGGCGTCGTGACCGTGGCGCAGGCGCTGCGGGCGGTCTTGAGCGCCGTGCCGGTTGATGAGGTGAACACCATGGGAATTCCGCCCGACGACCCGTATGCGGCCGCCGGTGAGCCGGCGGCGTGGCTGGAATTCCGGCAACTCCTCCGCGCGGCCGGCGCGGCGGCTGAACTCGTCCCGATTTCGAAGTGGGATTTCTACCAGGCGGTCGAGTCCCCCGATCACGTGCTGACGATCCAAACCGCCGACGCGGCCCTGTGGGCGAACGTGCTGCTCACGATTGGTTGCCGCACCAGCTGACTCCGGGGCCCCCGGCAATACTCCGATTCATATCCGATGAAAGCTCTCGAACTCACCAGCCCGCGCCGATTCCGCCCGGTCGAAATTTCCGAGCCGCCTCCGCCCGGCCCGGGGCAGGCGCTGTTGCGCGTCCATCGCATTGGCATTTGCGGCACGGATCTCGGCGGTTTTCTCGGCAAGATGCCGTTCTTCAGCTACCCGCGCATTCCGGGTCACGAACTCGGCGTCGAGGTGCTCGCGGTCGGGGCGGGCGTGACGAATGTCCGGCCGGGCGATCGCTGCGCGGTCGAACCGTATCTGAATTGCGGACACTGCTACGCCTGCCGCCGCGGCCACACGAATTGCTGCGAGACCAACCAGACCCTCGGCGTGATGTGTGACGGCGGCATGTGCGAGCGCGTCATCCTGCCGGCGCGCAAATTGCATGTTTCCCAGAAGCTCAGTTACGAAACGCTCGCCCTGGTCGAGACCCTGGCCATCGGGTGCCATGCGGTGAACCGCGGCGATCCGAAACCAGGCGAGCACGTGCTGGTGATTGGCGCCGGCCCCATCGGGTTGAGTGCGGTGGAGTTCGCGAAGCTCTCCGGGGCCAGGACCATCGTGCTGGACATGAATGCGCCGCGCCTCGCCTTTGTGCGTGAGCAGATGGGCGTGCCCGACACGATTCTCGCCACGGGCGATGGCAGCGAGCTCACCCGCCTCGCGGCGCTTACGTCGGGCCAGCTCGCCGATGTGGTGATCGACGCCACCGGGAGCAACCGGTCGATGGCACAGGCGGTCAATTACTGCGCTTTCAAGGGGCGGCTGATCTACGTGGGCATCACCCAGGCCGAGGTGAGCCTGCCCCACGCACCGGCGCTGCACCGCCGCGAACTCGACATCCGGGCAAGCCGCAATGCGCTGCCGGGCGACTTCACCCGGATTATCCAGTTGATCGAGGACGGGCGGATCGACACGCGACCGTGGATTACGCACCACGCGACCTGCGACACGATGATCGCGGCGTTTCCCAGTTGGACGCAGCCGGAGACCGGGGTGATCAAGGCGATGGTCGCGATGACCTGAGGGCGCGGTGTGAAATTCCCCATGAAATCCACCGCCGCGCGATTCCTCTGCCTGCTGCTCGCCTCCTCCGCCTTCGCCTCCGAGTGGACGATCACGACCGTCGCCGGAACCGGCACGGCGGGCTTCAGTGGCGACGGCGGTCCGGCCACCGCGGCGCAGATCAACGATCCCTTCGGGGTGGTGCGCGGGCCCGACGGCGCGCTGTGGTTTTGCGAATACACGGGCCAGCGCATCCGCCGGGTGGCTCGCGATGGCACAATCAGCACGGTCGCCGGCAACGGCGAACGCGGCTATGCGGGCGACGGCGGTCCGGCGCTGGCGGCTTCGTTCAACCGGCCGCACGAGATTCGCTTCGATGCCACCGGGAATTGCTTCGTCGCCGACATGGTGAACAACGCGATCCGCCGCATCGACGCGCGGACGGGGATCATCACGACCTACGCCGGCAACCGGACCAAGGGTTATGCGGGCGACGGCGGCCCGGCCAGCGCGGCCGCACTGAGTGCGCCGCACAGCATTCAGTTCGGACCGGACGGCCAACTTTACATCTGTGACATCGGCAACCACGTCATCCGCCGGGTGGACCCGCGGACGGGGATCATCAGCACGTTCGCCGGCACGGGAAAACCTGGTGCCACGCCGGATGGCGCGCCGATTGCCGGCACGCCCCTGCGCGGACCGCGGTCGCTGGATTTCGATCGCGCGGGTGATCTCTGGCTCGCGACGCGCGAAGGGAATCAGGTCTTCCGTCTCGATCTCAAGGCCGGCACGATTCACCACGTCGCGGGCACGGGCAAGGCGGGGTTCACCGGCAACGGCGGCCCGGCGAAGGCCGCCACGCTCAGCGGCCCAAAAGGCATCGCGATTGATCCCGCCGGCAACGTCTGGCTGGCCGACACCGAGAGCCACAGCGTGCGGCGGATCAACGGCCGCACTGGAAATCTCGAACTGATCGCCGGCACCGGCCTGAAGGGAAACGGCGGCGATGGCGATCCGCTCCAATGCGCTCTCGCGCGGTTGCACGGCATCTTTGTCGATGCGGACGGCGCGGTCTACCTCGGCGACAGCGAGGCGCACCGCGTGCGGGTGCTTCGACGCTGAGGCGTCGAACATCACGGCGGGGGTCTGCGCCGTGGCCGTCAAAACGCGCGCCGCCGGCGCGCCACAAACTGCGCGTCTTCGCCGCGGACTGCCGCACGCCGTGCCCGACGCGATCAACACCGCGAGAATTGCATCGACGCCTTCGCGAGCACGCGGCAGGCTGACGTTACTCTGAAATGAAGTGTGGTTGGCGGCGGAAAGTTCGGACCAACCGAAATCGTGTCGCCCTGACACTTTGTTTCTTCAGCACAACAACCAACAAAGGATAAAAAATGGCTAAAGCGAAGAAGAAGACGGCAGCCAAGAAGAAGAAGAAGTAACTGGAACGGCCGTCGAGCGACAGGCACGGCCGGTGCGCTGAGAGGTGCGCCGACCGCCCGGGTCATGCTGGACGAGGCTGTTGCAAGTCGGCCGGCGGGAATTCATTTTCCCGCCGGCCGATTTTTTTTAACGTCACTCGCGTAGTCGGAAAACACGACCAGCAACCCGGCATCGAGGGATTTGAACCAAAAGGCGGTGCCGCGGACACTCGTCGCGACCTTTTGCGGCAAGCTCGGGATTTCGGCCGACGGGAGACTGTAGGTCATGAGCGTGCTCAGCTCGGTGATCTTCACGCCGAAGGTCGGACTGAACGGCCCGGTGCTGCGAAGTTCGATCGACTCGATCGTGTGGGTGGGTTTGTGGACGACCACGATGGCGCGCAGATACGTGGCGGTTTGGTCACCGTTTTCGGCCGGCTTCAGGCGACAGCGAAACATGGCGCGCTGGTTGTCGTCCGCGACGCGCTCGATCTCCGAGAGATCGAGTTGCTCGGCGAGCTTGGGCGCCGTGCCGCCGCGCGAGCGTCGGGAACGGCCCACGGCATATGCCCTCGTTTCGTCCGGAGTGGGCGGACGCCCGTCCTTCTGCAAGAGCGTCCAGCGCTCGAATTCCGGCCGCGTCGCGTCGCTGCGCTCGACGGTGGACTTTCCCTCAGCGGAGGTCGTTTGCGTAAAGGACCAGCCGCGCGGGACGTCGCTGCGAAATTGCTGCAGCGCGGCGGCCAGTTCGGCCGGCACGTCCGCTCTCCCGAGGCGCGCCGCAACGAACCAGACGAGCACGATGAGAGAAAAACGCATCCGCGCGTACAACCGTAAAGCGCGGGCCGAATCAATCCGCATCGTAAACCTCGACCAGCGCGACGCCGCTCCGCCCGTCGGCGCCGGTCACCACGACGGTGTAGGCGCCGGGCGCGAGTGTGATTAGCAGGGCGGCATCGAGGCTCTCGGCGGCGAGCGGAAACGCTCCGAGGCGCACCGCTTGTTCCGCCAAGGCCGCCGCGCTGCGGCTGATCTCCCAGTCGTCGTTGCTCGCAATCCGGACGGAGCCGCGATAAAGTGTCAGCACCGGATCCGGCAGGGTTTCGGTGACGCCGAGCGACGCCAGCGTCGGGCCGACCGCCCGGATCAAGACTCGTCGCGGCTGCGTGCCGGCGATAACGAGTCCGGCGATCAGGGCGTCGTGGCCTTCGCCGGAGGTTCCGCGGGTGGAAAGGTTGATCAAGCGCGGTCCCCGGCGACTGCCGGCAGGGTTGTCGGCGTCATAGATCTCGGCGAGCGCGATGCCCGCGCCGTCATTCGCGGCGCTTACGATCGCCGTGTAGCCCTGGGCGCCGAGCGCGAGCGCGAGGGCGGCGTCGCGGCTGCCAGCGGAAAAAGCAAATGCGCCGAGCCGGCTGAAGAGTTCCGCCGTGGCTCCGCCCTGCTGCCAGCGGTCATTGCTGAGGACCAGGCCGGAGGCCGCGGCGCTAAGGGTGAGTCGTGGCTCGGCCAGTGCGGGCTCCACGCCCAGCGCGGTGAGAGTCGGCCCCGTTGCCCGTACGAGGATCGACTTGTTGCCGTCGATCGTGAAACCGACAATCAAAGGGCTCACGCCCGGTCCGACGCGGGCCCGGCTGGAAAGATTTACGAGGCGAGCATCGGTGCCGTTGGCTGCGGCCTCAGATTCCCGGATCGGCGATTCGTTGGAACCCGGAGAAAAAAAACGTGCGACCGTCGCCGGACTGTCGGGAGGCAGCGTGGCCCGGACGCCCCGCCACACCAACCCTTCAGGCGGGACAGTGGAGGGCAGCAGGTCACCCGGAAGTGCAAGGTGATCGCTTTGAGTCGGCGGCGAAAACGGGGATGGCAGCTGCAGGTCGCCCTGCGCGACGTGGACGATCGGCAGGTCGGCCGCGGGTCGTTGGGTCCAAGCCAGGTCGAGTGTCGTGGGGTTGACGCGCCGCAGGACGAGCGACTCCCCCGAGTTCGCCCGCCGCGGATTCGTGCCGTTCGCAAACTCGATCAGTTCGGGGCTGCCGTCGCCATCGGTGTCCGCAGTTGCGGAGCGGAGACCGTGCGCGCGAAGCCAGGTTTGAAAATCTGCGGTGGCGGCGGGCAGAAACCGAACCCCGTAGGGATCCGAGTCTCCGGTTCTCGTATCACACCAAACCGCGACGCACGGCTGATCCGGCGTGAGCGATGGAGCCAGGCCCAGGTAGTCACCGAGCATGACACCCCCGGGCGTGCGTGGACCGTAGCGGATGTCGCTGCTCAGCTCGGTCAGACGAAAGTTGGGCAGCCAGGTCGTTCCGCCGTCGACCGTTCCCGCCGCGTAATGGTCGACAAAGTTCAGGCCGTCTTTCGCGTGCCGTTTGTCCATGAAGACCACGGAAACATTGCGACCGTCGGTCGTCACCGCGATCACCGGATTCATCACACTTACACCGGCGGGTTGATCGCTCACGACCACGGGCCGCGACCACGTGCTGCCGCGGTCGGAGGACTTGGTGACGTGGATGCGCGGGGTGCCACTGACGACGGCAACATAGGTGACGAACAATTCGCCCGATTGCCGCGACACCGTGGCGGAAGGCAGAAAGTTTCCGTGGCGGACCACGGGATCGACCCAACCGCTGACGCGGTCGACGATCTTAATCGCGGTGGCAGAATAGGTGCGGCCGCCGTCCGGCGAAAACCGACCTTGGATGTTGAAGAGCGTGCGGCCGCCGTCGGGAGGGAATTCGACGTAGACCACGTACAGTGACCCATCAGGGAGGAACACCGGTTGAGTTCCCTGGTGGGCACCGCCGGCTGGCGTGATTGCGGTCGGCGCGCTCCACGTCGCCCCACGATCGTCGCTAAACGACGACACGAGATCGATGCTCGTGGTGGCACCCGCGGCGTTGCTGACGAAATTTGACCACGTCGAAACGAGCCGACCGGAGGCGGGTGTTCCGGGAAAATCGTTCACGGCCAGCCAGTTCTTGTCGGGCGACAGCAGCCGGCTGGTGGATTCGAAAACGCTGACGGGCGGCGACCAAGTCACGCCCTGGTCAGTCGAACGACTGACGACGACCGCTCCGACGGTGAAGTTGTCTTGCGGTGAGGCCAGGTTCTGCAGGTAGAGATCTCCCTGGGGGCCGGCGCCAGCCACGGGGTCAGTCGCGCGGAGAAAACGTCCGCCGGTCACGCTCGTAAGGTTCGGAATGAGTCCACGGTTCCAGGTGAGTCCGCCGTCATGGGAGACCGCATAACCGCAGCCAATCGCGCCGCCGTCGGAGTAGCGCCCCTCCTGAAACGTGGCGAGCAGGAGTTCCGGATTCGCGGCACTGCGCACCACGTGAGCTTCCGCCTGGCCGCGCTGGGTTGAGGGCAGGGTAACGGGATCGTCACCAAGCCGCGTGTTGGCGCCGACCCGGGCGTCGAGGACACCCAGTGGACGGCCTTTGGAAAGGTCGGGGTAGGTGGCGGCGACGCCGATCGCCGAGCCGAGGCAAATCGAGCCGAGGATCGAGACGATGTAGCGGGGTAGCGGAAGCATAGGCATGGATCTGCGTCGACCGCCGGGCGACGCCGTCGCCTGGCTTGGCGCTATTCGAGCGCGACGATGCGCAGGCGGGCCATGGATCCGCGGCCCGGGGAGGCGACGACCTCGCCGAGCTGTTTGCCCAGCAACTCCCGGCCGAGCGGGGAAAGTGGCGTGACGACGAGCAGGCGACGACCCGCCACGTCGATTTCCACTCCGCCGGCGCGCGGTCCGACAAAGTACCAGTTGGTTCCATCCGATCCCTCGAGTCCCACGACTGCGCCCAGGGCGATGGGAGCGTCGGCCGCGAAATCGGGCAAGACCAAGGTCTCATAATGTTCGATATTCTGGCCAATCTCACCGACCAGCTTGGCCTGACCTTCGGCGAGGTAGGCCGCTTCCTGGCTATGCGTATCCCACTTGTTTTCCGGCTGGCTCTCCTCGCTGATGGCTTCATCCCGCGCCAGCGCGGCCGCCTTGGACTGGCGCGCCAGCTCTTCACGGAGTTTTTGGAGAATCGCATGGCGCAGGGCTGATTTTTTCACGTTGGGAAAATCTTTGGTAAAAGTTCGCGCGCTTGTTTTTGTCTGGCGCCGCCGGATTGGCCACCGCATCTTCACCCCACACTCGTCCGCCTTGTCAACGGACATCCAGTATGGCTCGAAAAATCAGCTTCATAAACTACAAGGGCGGCGTGGGAAAAACCTCCCTGATCGTCAACACCGCTGCGGCCCTCGCCAAGCTCGGGAAACGCGTGCTCTTGTTCGATTTCGACACGCAGTCGAACGCGAGCATCTGGCTGCTCCGCCTCGAACGTTGGAACAAGATCAACGCGACCGGCGAGGGCGCGGTCTACTCGATTTTCGATCCCGGCCGGGCTCAGGTGAAGGACCTGGTGATCAAGGATGTCGTCGAGGGCAAGACCGGGGAGAAACTCCTGCCCGGCCTCGATCTCGTGCCGACGACGTTCAACATGGTGGATCTGGAGAGCGAGTACACCGGTGACCCGAAGCGCCCGCCGTATCTGGTGTTTTACGAGCAGCTCGCCGCCATCGAGGGGAACTACGACTACATCCTTTTCGATTGCCCGCCCAATATCCTGAGAGCGTCACAATGCGGTGTCTTTGCTTCGAATGAAATCTATGTACCGGCCAATCCCGACGCGCTGAGCCTCATCGGTTTTACGCTGCTGGTCGAAAAACTGCAAAAGTTTCACCAGCTCTCCGCCAGTTTTCGCCGGGCAACGATGGGAATCGCCGCCCAAGTCCACGGCATCATTTTCAACTCGATCAAGACCGGGGTGGACATCGAGGTGCCGAAAATGCGGATGCAACTCCGGTTGAATCAATTCAAGACAGCGAAGCGCGCCGCTCCGACCGCCAAGATTTTCGAGACCCAGATCCGCGATGCGATGATCGTCCGGCGCGCCGTCGCGCTGGGCCTGCCGGTTGCCCTGGTCAGTGCGGAGGCAACGGATGCCGGCCCGGCGGGCGACAATGTGATCACCGACTATCGCAAGCTTGCCAGCGAGATCGTGCAACAAGTGTAATCGTCCCCGGACCCGTTCAGCCCGGTAGCGCCGCCGGGCCACGCCCGCCACCGGGGCCACCCCAAACCTATTCCCGATGAAATCCACCGCCAAAGACTGGAATGATGTGCGACGCGCGTTTGCGTCTTCGCTCATGGCCGACACCGCCATCAACAGCCTGGCCCAAAACTTGGACGGCCCGGAATGGCCGATCAAGGGCAAGGACGAAACCCCTTCCAAGTATATCGACCTGACCCTCGAGGAGGCCGTCGAGATTCTGCAGCTCAAGGGCCAGAAGCCGGAGCGCCTCGATCAACTCATCGGCATCCTGAAGGAGACGCTGGCGTTCGACAGTCCGTTCGGCGAGATGGTGGAACAGACGCAGGCGGCGTCGGAGCGCGACAACCAGCTCCTCAAAAACCTGGCCAAGCTCAATATCCCGGAGAATTTTCCCGTGACCCTCACGGCGCTCGAGCCCGGTACGCTGGAATTTTGCAAACTCGAAAAGCTTTCCACGCTGGGGGAGTTTGCCGTGTTCGCCCAGAGCATGTCGCAAAACGTAATCGTCGGCGGCGATTTTCGGAAGCTGCTCAACGCTCTTTCCCATGTCGACGAGGCCGCGCTGGCCGAGGTGCTGCCATTCCGGATCGGCCAAAAGGGACTGCACCTGGTCGAGTCATTGGCGCAGGCGGCGCGCGCGCCCGACGCCCCGGCCCGGGCCGAGCGGGCGACGACTTGGTTTCACGAAGAACTGGCCGCGATCGAAAAGGAATTGGGAGCGGGCGGTTCGCTCGCCCGTTTTTTTGTCACGATTGGCAACCCGGAACTGGAGAAGCGTGCGCTCGAACTGCTCCGGCCCTATTTGCGCGTCGTCGTCGGCAAAGCGGCCGTGGCACCGGTCGGGGCTGGGGAGAAGAAAAAGGGCGGACTCTTTGGTTGGTTTTCGCGTAAATAGCCAGCATGCCTGAACCCGGCCCGATTCGTTTTCCTGTCGCCAAGGCCAACTCGCTTCCGGCGCTCTCGCTGCGGCGACGCCCGGCGGGCAGCCGCTCGCCCTTTGCGGTCTCGGAGGCTTCAGCCGCGGCCCGCGAGTCGATCAAGGCGATTGTCAGCGCCACCCGGGCGCCGTTTGGCGGCGCCGTCTCGCCTGATTCCGCGCGGGTTTCCGATCTCGAACGGAATCTGCGGCAGCTCGAGTTGACGCTCGCGGAACGGGAACGCGCACTGGTCGAGAACGAGGCACGGCAAGCTGACCGCGAGCGGGATCTCGCCGAAATGGAGGCCCTGGTGCTCGCGCGCGAGCGGATTGCGCAGGCCGCGCGCAAACCCGTCCCGCTGCAGGCCGCAGTTTCGCCCGAGGAAAAGCTCGCCCTGGAACAGCTCCGGGCGGAGCTCGAAAGGCAGGAGGCCAGCCTCAAGGACGCCAAGCAGGCCGTGCGCGAGCGGGAGCAATTTCTGGACGATTCCGAAACGAAGCTCTTCGAAAAAGTGCAGGCGCAGCAGGAGAAGGAAATCGAACAGGAGCAGCGCCAGGAGGATTTGCGCGCCCGGGAACGACGGGTGCGGGAGTTGGAGGCCGCGGTTGATCCCGAGGTGGCAAAAGCCCTCCAGGCCGAAGACGAAAAGGTGAAGCAGCGGGACGAATTCAACGAGTGAGTCGCGGACTCATCGTTCGTCGACCGCAATTATCTTATGGAAAAAAACGAACCCGACAACAAACGACTCTACTCTGTTCTGGCTGCCGCCTTTCTCGGTTGGATGTTCGACGGGCTCGAGATGGGCATCTTCCCTCTGATCGCCCGGCCGGCCCTGCAGCAGATGCAGGCTGCCGGTGGGGTGGGTGTATCCGATGCGTTCATCGGGCAGTGGATGGGGTATGCGACCGCGGCGTTTCTCATCGGCGCCGCGCTGGGTGGAGTGGCCTTTGGCTGGCTGGGCGACAAGATCGGCCGCGTGCGGGCGATGTCGCTCAGCATCGTGTGCTACTCGTTGTTCACGGGCTTGATTTATTTTGCCACTGAGCCGTGGCACCTCGCCCTGTGCCGCTTCATCGCGGCGCTGGGCATGGGCGGCGAATGGTCGCTGGGAGTGGCGCTCGTCATGGAGGTATGGCCGGAAAAGCACCGGCCGCTCATGGCGGGAATCATCGGGGCGGCGGCCAACGTCGGCTTCGCCGGCATCGCCGTCGTCGGTTTGTTCTTCAAGGTCACCGTTGATTCCTGGCGCTGGGTGGCGTTGGTCGGCGCAGCACCGGCCCTGCTGACCCTGGGTATCAGCATCTTCGTCCCGGAATCCGAGAAGTGGCAGCATTCGGTGAAGACCACGAAGACCCCGAGCCGCCCGCTCCGGGAAGTCTTCAGCCCGCCGCTCCTCAAATGGACGCTGATGGCGATGCTGCTCTCCTCGGTGGCGCTGATTGGCACCTGGGGCTCGGTGCAATGGCTGCCGCTTTGGGCCGACAAGATGACCGGCGGTTTGGTGCCGACCGCGAAGGCGTATACTCAGCTCAGTTCGGCGGGGGGGGCGATTGTGGGCTGCTTGCTGGGCGCGTGGATCGGCGGGTTTCTCAGCCGGCGGATGGCGTATTTTCTGTTGTGTCTCGGCTCGCTGCTGACCTGCGGGTGGCTGTTCCGCGGTTTCGAGTCCTACGGGACCCCGTTTCTCATTCTGACGTTTGTCGTCGGCGGGGTGACCGCGGCGTTTTATGGCTGGCTGCCGCTCTACCTGCCGGAGTTGTTCCCGACCCGAGTGCGGGCCACGGGCCAGGGTGTTTCATTCAATGCGGGCCGGATCCTCGCGGCGGTCGGCGCGCTGCAGATGGGCGCGTTGATGCAGACGTTTTCCGGCAGCTACGCGAAGGCCGGCGCGGTCATCACGCTGGTTTACGTGGTCGGCATGGTCGTCATCTGGTTTGCCCCGGAGACCAAGGGTAAACCGCTGCCGGAATAAGTTCATCCCGGAAATTCCGGACCAAGATCAGGAACCGTAACGCTCCTCTGGCGGGCAGGACGCAGGAACTGGCGAATCCTGAAAGCGAGAATTGGACACCTGGAATCTGGGAATTTCCCCACCGCTGCCCGGCCCTGGCCGGCGATTCGGTGGGTCGGTCGGCCAGGTGCGAAAACCAACCAGAGTGCGAACGAGGCGCGTTAGGCGGCCAGGATCTGATCGATCGCCGCCAATTCGTCCGGTGAAAAGGCCGGGGCCTTCAGGGCCTTCAGGTTTTCCTCGATCTGGGAGACTTTGCTGGCGCCAATCAGCGCCGAGGTGATGGCCGGCTGGCGCAGCACCCAGGCGATTGCCATCTGGGCCAGCAACTGGCCCCGCCCGCGGGCGACGGCATCCAGTTGGCGGATACGAGTGAGCTTCTCAGTGGTGAGATGCTCCGGTTTCAGAAAACGCGGATCGTGTGCGGCCCGTGAATCGGCGGGGATGCCCGCCAGGTAGCGGTTGGTCAGCAGCCCCTGGGCCAGCGGGCAAAACGCGATGCCGCCAATGCCTTCATCGAGGAGGACCTGGGTGAGGCCGCCCTCGATCGTCCGCTCGAACAGGTGATAACGGGGCTGATGGATGAGGCAGGGGGTGCCAAGTTCACGCAGCAGTCTGGCCGCACGGAGCGTCTGATCGGCATTGTAGTTGGAAAGACCCACGTAGAGGGCCTTGCCGGAACGGACCGCCTGGGCGAGCGCCCCCATCGTTTCTTCCAGAGGAGTGGCGGGATCCGGGCGGTGCGAATAAAAAATATCCACGTACTCGAGCCGCATCCGGCGCAGGCTCTGGTCGAGGGAACTCAGCAGGTACTTGCGGGAACCCCATTCGCCGTACGGGCCGTCCCACATGAGATAGCCCGCCTTGGTGGAGATCAGCAATTCGTCGCGGTGGGCCGCGAGGTCGGCGTGCAAGATCCGGCCGAAGGTCTCCTCTGCGGAGCCGGGTGGAGGACCGTAGTTGTTCGCCAGGTCGAAGTGAGTGATGCCGAGATCGAACGAACGCAGGATCAGCGCGCGGCTGTTGGCAAAATCAGCCTCGGCGCCAAAGTTGTGCCACAAGCCCAGGGACAAGGCAGGGAGCTTGATCCCGCTGCGCCCGCAGCGGCGATGGAGGGAGGGATTCTGATAACGAGTGCTGGCGGGGGTGTGAGACATGGAGAGGCGGATTGAGTCAGTCCGTTACCAATGGCCGCGCCCGGCGCGATCTCCGAGAAAAAAAAGACCCGCCGGAAACCCGGCGGGTCGAGAGCTGAAATGCCGCGGTCGTCAGGCGACGGCCTTGGGAATCTCGGCGTCGAGTTCCACGGCGTGAGGATGATTGCGCTTTACGCGCAGCAATTGATGGCGTCGCTGCAGCATCCGGTCGAGTTTGTCGATCAGCATGGCGACCGCCTTGTGACATTCGTCCGCCTGCACCGCGGCATTCATGTCCGGGCCATGAATCTGAATGTGGCCTTTGGCCGTGAACTGCATGCCAACCGCGGGGTTGCGGTCGCATTCCAACTCCACGCGGATGCGCACGATGCGCTCCTCGTGGCGAAACAATCGTTCGGCTTTCTCGCGGACGTACGTCTTGAGCGACGGAGTCAGGTCGAGGTGAATGCCGGATACGATGAGTTCGTGGGTGTTTTGGCTGTTCATATTTCTGCGTATGGGTTCGGGTGAAACAGGGCCGGGGATCAACCCGCCCCTGTGAAAATAAAGCAAATTCAACTCCGGTGCCACCATGATGCCCCCGTCCAGCGAAGCGCTCCAGCCATATTCCGCCGTCATTGTGACAGGAGGATCTTCCGGTATTGGAAAATCATTCATTGAGCTGAGTGCGAAGCTGAAGCCGGATTTGATTATTTGCAATCTCTCCCGGCGTTCGCCCGAAAAAAATACTTGGGAAATCGCCGGAATAAAATTAAACCATTTCGGGTGCGATCTGGGGAGGCCGGAGGACGTGGAGCGGGTGGCGGGGGAAGTGGTGGCGTTTCTGGACCGGGAGGTTCCGGCTGGTCGGGTGTTGCTCATCAACAATAGCGGCTTCGGCGCATTTGGCCATTTTCCTGAGCCGAATCTTCCCCGCCAGCTTGAGATGATCGATCTCAATGTCCGGGCGGTGGTCGATCTGACGGGCCGGCTGCTGCCCGGTCTGCGCTCCCGGGGAGGGGCGATCCTGAACATCGCTTCAACGGTGGCGTTTCAGCCGACCGCCTATGCCGCAACCTATGGGGCCTCAAAGGCGTTTGTGCTGCACTGGACGCTGGCGTTGAACGAGGAACTGCGCGGCAGCGGCGTGCGGGCGCTCGCCGTCTGCCCCGGGACCACCTCGACTGAATTTTTTCGCACGGCGGGGCTCGGCGCCGGGGCGGTGGCGGAATCGCTCAGCATGTCGACGGAGGCGGTCGTGTCGTGTGCCCTGCGGGCGCTCGGCGCCGGTCGCAGCCAGGTGGTGCCCGGCTGGCTGAACAAGCTCTACACGTTTGCCGGGTCGAAACTGCCCAAGCCTTTCGCCACCCGGATCGCCGCGATGATGCTCCGCCGCTTTCGCCTCAACCAGGGCCCGCGGTGAACGCTCCGGATTCGCGCAGCGACGACGTTTTTTCCCGGCGGGCCTGTGCCTGGCCGCGACGGCCCAAGGAACAGGGCCCGGTGCGCATGATCGTTCCGGCCGAAGTGCCTGGCTGGATCTTGTACGAGGACGAGCGTCTGCTGGTCGTAAACAAGCCCGGCGATGTCGTGTGTCATCCATCCAAGGCCGGCCCGTGGTCCAGTCTGGTCGGTGCGCTCCGCGAGTATGCGCAACTCCCCACCGTGCACCTCGTGTTTCGGCTCGACCGGGAGACCAGCGGCGTGGTGGTGCTGGCCAAAGATCCCCGGATGGCGAGTAAGTTGCAGGTCGCGATGCAGGAACGAAAAATCGGCAAGGTCTACTTCGCCGTGCTCGTGGGTGGACTCCGCGATCCCCTCAGCGTCCGTCAACCTCTGGGGGACGACGTCAACAGCCCCGTCTTCATCAAATCCGGAGTCGTGGCGGCCGGTGAAGGGCAGACGGCGATCACCCATTTCACGCCCTTGGCGCGATCACCTGGCGATGAGTTCACCCTCGTGCGCGTCACGACGGAAACCGGACGCAAGCACCAGATCCGCGCCCACGCCCAGTGGCTCGGGCATTCCATCGTTGGCGACAAGATTTACGGGCCAGATGCGCGCTGTTACCTGGATTTCATTGACCACGGGTGGTCCGAGGAGCTGGCCGCGAAACTACTGCTGCCGCGGCAGGCCCTGCATTGTGCCGGGGTCGACCTGCGCGCCGCAGGCCTGGCCCACGCGTTTTCCGCGCCACTAACTCCGGATCTCCTGGAGTTTTGCCGTCAGCGCGGCCTGGCGGTGACGGCGACGTCCTAGCAAACTGCCGGATTCGCTGATTTTTCAGCGCCTTCCCCGGGCCTTCGGACGCGGTTTTTCGTCTTCCTCTTCGTCCTTGTCGGCGGCTTTCCCTTTCTTGTCGTCGTCCTCGTCGCCGTCTTCGTCGTCGATGTCCTTTTCCTTCCCCTCCTTGTCGTCGTCTTTTTCGTCGGAATCTTCGTCGTCGTCCCACTTGAGTGACTCGTCGTTCTTGAGTTTTTCTTCCTCGGCCTCGTCGAGTTCGGGTAAATCGTCAGCGGCAGTTTCGTCTTCTGCGCCCTTCACCGGGGCCTCCTCGTCGGTATCGTAGCCGGCCGGCATATAGTCGAGAATCGAGGTGAGCTCGTCAAAATTATGGACGGCTTTGCCCTGGATAAAGCTGCTGTTCTGCTCCTCCCGAATCTCATCTTCAACTTCGTCGACCGCGAGTTTCGATTCAAATTTGAAAAGGTCGTTCAGCATCTTCACGCGACAACGAGTCAGGTGATCGATCAGGTCCGCATACGGGCCGTTTTCCTCGTCGAGCACATTCGGCAGGGCGAAAAGTTTCTCGTCGGACTCGAAGAGCGATTCCTTCATGCGCCGCAGCCGCACCTTGCCGTTGCCAAGATCCTTGTCGATGCGGAAGGGGATGAACGCAGCCTCGAAGATATTTTGATCGAAGCCGTAGTCGCGGAGGGATTCGACCAGTTCGATCAGGTGCTGCAGCTGGCGGGGATCAATGATGCTCAGGCCATCAACGTCCCATCGGACGGGGTCGCTGGTCTCAGCGACCCACCAATTATGATCTTCGCCGAGGCGAACCACGCACCAATCGAGAACGGAAATATTCTTTGCCATGAAAAGAGATGAATTTTTGCGCAGCGTGCGAGGGGAGGTTTAAAAAACAAGCACAAAAGCGGAGCGAACGATTCGCGGGACGCGCGGCAATCCATTCGTCTGGAAAATGCTGGAATCGTGGGAGTTCGGATGTGGGTTCGGATGCGGGCAGCGCTTGCCAACGGCGGTTGACGATTTCACCTTGGCGCAGCATGGGAAAATATTACGAGACATTTGCGCGTCCCGCCCTTTTCCGCTGGGATTCAGAACGGGCGCATGAGTTTGGAGTGGACGCGATGGCCTGGCTGGGCGCGCTCGCCCCCGTTTGCCGCGGACTGGAGTTCATGGCTCAACGGGGGCTGGGCGGTGCCCGACCGATCCAGGCCTTTGGCCTGACTTTTCCCAACGTCGTCGGTCTCGCGGCGGGATTCGACAAGAATGCCCGCGCCTGGCCGGCAGCTGCCGCGATGGGTTTTGGCCATGTCGAGATTGGCACGGTGACCGCCCTCGCGCAGCCCGGAAACCCGGTGCCCCGGATGTTCCGTTATCCGGCTGAGTTGGCGGTGATCAATCGCATGGGTTTCAACAACGAGGGCTCGGAATCCGTGGCTGCGCGACTGGCCCGGCAACCGGTCGGTGCGGCGCGGCGCATTCCGCTGGGCATCAATCTCGGCAAGTCGAAGGTGACGGAAATCGAAGCGGCGACCGCCGACTATCTCGCCAGCTTCGCACGCCTGGCGGATTACGCCGATTACCTCGTGCTCAACGTTTCCAGCCCGAACACGCCAAACTTACGCCAACTCCAGGATGAATCCCGGCTCCGCGAACTTCTCGGCGGCGTGTCGGCGGCGAATGCGGCGCGGGGCGCCCAACCGGGAAAGCGTCGGGTGCCGCTGCTGTTGAAAATCGCCCCGGATCTGACCTGGCCGCAGATTGACGCGGTGCTGGCGGTAATCGCCGAGTTCAAACTCGACGGAGTCATTGCCACCAATACGACGCTGGCGCGGCCGGGATATTTTGCGTCGGTCAACGAGGCGGGCGGCCTGAGCGGCGCGCCGCTGCGGGCGCGGTCGACCGAAATTGTGCGCTATATCTCCCGGGCTACACTCGGTCGGTTGCCGATCATCGGGGTGGGAGGAATCGTGGATGTGGAGTCGGCGGCTGAAAAGCTGGATGCCGGCGCCACGCTCGTGCAGGTATACACCGGCATGATTTATCAGGGGCCCTTTTTCGCCGCAACGCTCGCGCGCGGCGTTTCCGACCGGCAATTGCGCTGAAATGTGTGGCGGCTATTTCAGGGCTGGACAACCCTCCGGCGATCACTCTTATTCCGCCGTCCTCGTTGGAAATGCTCGGGTGGTGGAATTGGTAGACACACACGTTTGAGGGGCGTGTGCCGTAAGGCGTAAGGGTTCGAGTCCCTTCCCGAGCACCAGCGCCAGTGAGGAAACGCGCTGCGGCGACTGAACGCCGGGTGCATTGCCTGCGGCGATGAGGCGGGTGGCGTGACCGAAGTTGACGTTTCCTTCTCAAGGCTGACGGCAGCGATCCAATGATCTGCGACGGTTTTCCGACCGCGGATAAAGTCAGGAGAATCTCCGACGATCCGCAACATCTGCGCGATCCGCGGTTAACTGCCTCGGCTGGATCTTTGGTTGCGGTCTCGGACCGCCGTAAGAAATATCCGGACCGGTGGGGCCAAACCCATTCCCCGACCGACCCGATGAAAACCCGCTTTCCCGCAGTGAAATCGCTCCCGTTCGCGTTCCTCGCCTGGCTCCTCTCGTTCGCGCCATTCGCTGCGGCCGCCGACTGGCCGGGCTGGCGCGGTCCGCGCGGCGACGGAAGCAGCGACGAGACCGGCGTTCCGCTCCGGTGGAGCAGCACGGAGAATATCGCGTGGACCACCCCCCTCCCCGGCAAGGGCCACAGCTCACCCATCGTCTTCGGCGACCGGGTGTTCATCACCACCTGCCTCGAACAAGCACAGCAGCACGTCCTGCTTTGCCTGGATCGCCTCACCGGCAAGGTGCTGTGGCAACAAAGCGCGCCCGCCAAGCTGCAAAGCCCAATCCACAAATTAAACAGCCACGCCAGCTCGACTCCGGCCACCGACGGCAAACTCGTCTGGGTGAGTTTCCTGGATCATCCGGACATGACGATCATCGGCTACGACGTCACCGACGGAAAGCAGGTCTGGAAAACCGTCCCCGGCGTGATGCTCAGCAAGCACGGGTATTGCAGCAGTGTCGTGCCGTACCAGGACACGATTATCATCAACGGCGACCAGGATGCCCAGGGGTTCATCGTCGCGCTCGACCAGGCCACCGGCCGGGAGCGCTGGCGGACCGATCGCCCCAACCGCACCCGCTCCTACTGCCCGCCGACCCTCATCGAGGTCCAGGGCCGGAAGCAGCTCGTGCTGTCCGGGAGCCTGTGCGTGGCCGCCTACAATCCCGACACCGGTGCGCTCATCTGGATCATCGATGGCCCGACCGAGCAGTTCGTCTCCAGCCCGATCCACCTCGCTGACGTGGTGTTCATGACCTACGGCTTCCCCAAACGCGGCATCTGCGCGATCGATCCGGGCGGCACGGGCAACGTCACCGCGACCCATGTGGTGTTCAACCTCTAGCGTATCAATCGCGGCGGATACGTGCCCTCGCCGGTGGCCCACGGCCGGCTGGCGTTCGTCGTGAACGACGAGGGCATGGGCAGTTGCACCGATCCGCGCACGGGCCGGGAGTTCTGGCTCCAGCGGCTGGGCCGGCACCACAGCGCCAGCCCGGTGATCGCCGGCGGCCATGTCTATTTTTTCGACGACGAGGGGAAGTGCTGGATCGTGAAGGCCCGGGAAAACTATGAGCTGCTCGGCGTGAACGAACTCGGCGACGACATCCGCGGCTCGCCGGCGATTTCGCGCGGGCAGATCTTCATCCGCGGCGCCCGGCAGCTCTTCTGCATCGGGAAGAGGTAGACGTGGGGATCGGCCGCTCCTCCCGCGAGCGGCACCTCGACATTTCCGCGCCGGGCCGCTTCAACTGGTACCCATGGTGATGCTCGAGGCCCAGGGACTGGCCAAACGCTACGGTCGCCGCAACGTCCTGCGCGACGCCAGCCTGACGATTAACGCGGGTGAGCTGGTCGGGATTTCCGGCGGCAACGGCTCCGGCAAATCGACTCTGCTCAAGATTTTGGCCGGCTTCCTGCGCCCGGATGCCGGAACCCTCCGGGCCGGCGCGCCAATCGGCTACTCCCCGCAATCCATTTTGCTCTACGATCAACTCACCATCGAGGAGCACTTCCGGTATTTTGCCGCCGCCCGCGCAACGGCCGTGCCCTGGCGGGACCTGGGGCTCGACCTCGCCCGCCGCTACCGGTTCGGACCGTGGTGGCGGGAGCGCGTGGAAAATCTGAGCGAGGGGACCAAACAAAAACTCAACCTCGCCCTGGCGCTTGCGCACGATCCCGGCCTGCTCCTGCTCGACGAGCCCTACTCCGGATTCGATTGGGAAACTTATCTTCTGTTCTGGGAACACGCCGCCGAGCTGAAACGCGCCGGCAAGGCCCTCCTCATCGTGTCGCACCTCTTCTATGATCGGACCAAGTTCGACCGGCTGCTGCGGGTCGCGGACGGACGGATTGAGGAGGAAATCCCGTCGTGAAGCGCCTCGGTGCAAGTACCCGCATGGTGGCGACGGAAATCCTCCGTAACCGGGCGGCCATGCTCCTCCTTTTTCTGGTTCCAACAGTCCTCTACACCGTCATCCGCGCCACCGCCGGCGACCCGCCCGTGTCCTTTCAATTGAGCGCGCCGGCGGGAGTTTTGCTGCGGAGTTCGGAGCGCAACATCTCGCTCGTGCTCATGGGGTCCACCGCCATGTGCGGCCTCATGGCGTTCTTTGCCTTCGTGCTCACCTTCCGCCCGATCCAGACCGACCGCCGCCTGGTTTTTGAAGGCTACCGCCCCTGGGAACTGCTCGGCGCCAAGGTGCTCGTCGTCGCCGGGAGTGCGGCGATCGTGGCCTTTTACGTCACCGCGATGCTGCTCCTGTTCCACCATCCCCCGCGCGTGGGCGGCGTCTGGTTGGGATTCTTCCTCGCCGGCTTGGTTTATGGACTCCTCGGCATCGTGATCGGTGTCCTCAGTCTCCGCGACCTTGGCGGCCTGCTCGTCATCCTGCTCCTCGTGAACATTGATCCGGGCTGGCTGCAGAATCCGGTTTTGTATCCAACCGCCCATAACCGCGCCATCATCCACTGGCTGCCCGCCTATCATCCCTGCCAGGTCACGCTGCTCAGCGGGTTCACCCGTGAGCCGCTGGCCCCGCAAGTTCTGCTGTGCGGGGTCTGGCTCCTGGTCGTGGGGTTTTTCACCGCCGTGCTCTACCGGCTGCGCATCGGCATCGTGCGGCGGCACGACGGGTGATGGGGAGAAACGAACCTCCATGCGTGTCGAAAAATGGTATCTCGACTGTGTGACCGCCGATGGTGCGGGGATGATCGGTTACGCCGCGCGGATCAGTTTCGGTCCGCTCGCGCTACGCTGCTCCGGGACGCTGCGGTGGCACGACGGTGATCAGGGGGCCGTAAATCGGACGGTGCTTGGCGGGCAACTGCCCACGGCCACGCCCGCCGGCGTCTCGTGGCACAACCAGGCCGTCGACGCCCACGGCGAATGGACCGCGCGCGGGGTTGGCCTGCCGGCCATCGTCCTCCATGAGGAAGCGGCCGGGCGAATCGAATGGACGTGTTTCTGCCCCGCCAGTCAGGCCGTGGTGAACGTCGACGGCGAACCGCGCGAAGGGCTGGGTTACGCCGAGCGACTGGTGATGACGCTGCCTCCCGCCCAAATGCCCATCCGGGAATTGCGCTGGGGCCGGTTCATCGCGGATGGACAAAGCTGCGTGTGGATACGGTGGCGCGGGCCGAAGGAGCGCAGTTGGTGTTTTCACAACGGCCGGCCGGTCGACGCCGCGATGCCTGATTCGCGCACCCTCGCGTGGGGCGGGCACCGCCTGGATCTGGGCCCCGGAACCAACCTCCGGGCAGGCCGCATCGCCGACACGGCTTTCCAGCACTCCGGGCTGCTGCGCCGCCTGGTGCCCGCCGCGGTGCGTGACATCGAGGAAACCAAGTGGTGCAGCCGCGGCGTATTGACCGACACGAACCGTCGGGAACACGCCGGTTGGGCCATTCACGAGGTGGCACTTTGGCCATGAAAAGCATCGTCGGAAAACTGCTCTACGGTTTCGCGTTTTGTCTGCTCCTGCCGGCGCTCCTGTTCAGCTGGGCGCAGGCACTCTCGGCCAAATATCCCGACCTTCCGTCCGTCGGTGGTTGGGCGGTGGGGCTCTCCCTCGTGGCCGCGGGCGCCGGACTGATGTTGTGGGGCATGGGGGAGTTGTGGTTCCACGGCGGCGGCCTGCCGATGAACGCGTATCCGCCGGAGCGATATGTCGCGCACGGACTCTACGGCTGGCTCCCCCATCCGATCTATTGCGGCTTCGCCCTGCTCATGCCGGGCGTCTTCGTCCTCGCCCAGCTGCCGGCCGGTGTCTGGATCGTTTCGCCCACGCTCTGGCTCGGCACCATTGCACTGGTGGTCGGCTACGAGCGACTCGATCTCCAGCGGCGGTTCGGAAGCGATCGGCCGGCGCCGCGACTGGCCCTGCCGCCGGCCTCGGCCGCGCCGCCATGCTGGTGGCACCGCGCGGCCGCGTACGGCCTGCTCCTCGGCCCCTGGCTCGCCGGCTACCAGGGCATCGCGAAACTGCTGCACGGCCGGGGTGGTTTCGAGACGTACCTGCCGATCGAGCGGACGTGGCCGGCCCTGCCGTGGACGGTCGCGCTCTACGCCGGGGCCTACGTGTGGGTGACGCTTGCTCCGCTGGGCGCTACCTCGCAGACCGCGTTGCGGCGCTTCGTGCGCGACGGCTGGGTCGGCTCGGCGTTCATCTTTTGGTGTTTCCTGGTGTTGCCGCTAATCGCCACACCGCGGCCCTTTGCGGTCTCCACGTTAGCCGGTCAACTGCTGCAGTTCGATCGCGACCACGACACGGCCTTCTGCGCGTTTCCCTCATTCCACGTTTTCTGGGCGTGCCTGGCGGCGCGCTTGTGGGCGGGGCGGGTGCCGATCCCGGCCGCGTACGGGCTCGCCGCGCTGATGGCCGTGAGCTGCGTGACCACCGGCATGCATTCGCTGCTCGATGTGGCCGCGGGTCTCGCCGTGTTCGGCGCGGTCCATCGTCTCGCAGAATTGTGGCGGGCGCTCCTGCGCGCGACTGAGTGGGTGGCCAACTCGTGGCGCGACTGGCGAGTCGGAGGCGTCCGTCTCATCAACCACGGGGCCTACGTCGCGGCGGCCGCAGCGGCCGGGATGTGGCTGGTCGGTTGCCTGCTAGGAGAAAAGTACACCACCTCGATCTGCGTGGTCGCCGCCTGCAACCTGCTCGGCGCGGGAATCTGGGCGCAACTGCTGGAGTCGTCATCGGGACTTTCGCGGCCCTTCGGCTACTATGGCAGCATCATCGGCAGTGGCCTCGGCGTGTTGGCGGTGCAATCTTGGCGGGGCGACGGTTGGATGGTGCTGGGCTCATTTGCCGTGGCCGGTCCGTTGATCCAGGCCCTCGGACGCCTGCGTTGCCTCGTGCAAGGCTGCTGTCACGGAAGCCCGAGCCCCGATTACCTCGGAATCCGGTACCATCATCCGCTCTCGCGCGTCTGCAAGCTCGCCCGGTTGGGCGGCACACCGGTTTATCCGACCCCACTTTATTCGATCATCGGCAACGTGGTGATCTTCGGTTTGCAACTGCGACTTTGGCTCTCGGGTGCCGACCTCGGGCTTATCTGTGGAGCCTATCTCATTCTCAGTGCCTGCGCTCGTTTCATGGAGGAGGGTTATCGGGGCGAACCGCAGACGGCGCGCTTCGGTGGCCTCGCGATTTACCAGTGGCTCGCCCTCGTCTTCGTGATCGGCGGCACCGTGTTCATGGCCGTGCCTGGGCCGTTGGCGCCTCCGGTCGGCGAAGATGGAATCACGCCGCTCATTCCGGCCCTGCCCTTCGGCCTGCTGGTCTGGTTCGCGATGGGTGTCGATTTCCCGGAATCCAACCGGCGGTTTTCCCGGCTGGCCTAGCCCTGCGCTTGCCCCTAAAAAAATGACGGGACTTTTCTTCGGCGTTCTGCTACACAGCGGGGAAGATGCCAGCGGCCCCGCCGATCAAACAAACGCTTGAACTGCCCGAGAACGCGATCCTCGTGCGACAACTG
>SXGU01299510.1_pt1 | contig 41797 bp, 25 predicted proteins | sample 3174531 | NCBI WGS metagenome assembly SXGU01 (sample SAMN11356863, study PRJNA531348) | freshwater metagenome | isolation source: freshwater sample F1-140 | place: China: Fuxian Lake, Yuxi | collected 2017-12-25 | reverse complement strand
TCCTGGGTGGTGAAGGATTTAGAGGCCACCAAGAAAAAGGTTGTTTCCGGATTTAATCGACTCAACGTTCGCGACAAATGGGCGCCGTCGATATTCGAAACAAAATGGAGGCGAACCCGGCCTGAGTAGGGCGACAGGGCCTCGCATGCCAGAAGCGGACCCAAATCGGATCCACCAATACCGATATTCACCACATCCGTAATCGACTTTCCTGAGAATCCCTTCCAATCGCCCGAACGCAAACTTTCGCTGAACACCCGCATTTGCTCCAAAACCTGATGGATCTTCTGGTGCCGTTCGCGCGCGGCCGCATCCGTTGGGGCCTCATGCTTAGGAATACGCAATGCAGTATGCAAAACCGCCCGCTGCTCCGTTTCATTAATGGCATCGCCCGAACGCATAGAAAACACGGCCTCAGAAAGCCGGCATTGATCCGCTAAATCGATGAGTGCGGCAAGCGCCTCCTCATCCAACAAATTTTTTGAATAGTCGAAATGAATCTCACCCAGCCGGGCGGAAAACCCCCGAGCCCGTTGGCTTGATGACGCAAAAAGTGTCTCAATTCTTTGTGTTTTGAGTCGATCCGCATGTTGTGTTAATTGTTTCCAAGCATTAGTTTGGGTGGGGTCGATCCGGGGCAGCATGAGCTCTATTTTAGTTTGAAAAACATGACAAATATACGCAACAACAAACAGCAGACTGGGCGAAAAGGTGAAGACCTTGCGGTTGAATTCTTGGCTGGATTGAACTATGAGATCCGTGAACGGAACTTTCGGTTTGGCCACCTCGAAATCGATATCATCGCATTCGACGGCGGCATGATGGTGGTGGTTGAGGTGAAGTCCGTATTTCTTGGTATCGAGCCAGATCCTGTTCAATACCTAACCCGCGGACAATTTCGAAACCTCACCAAGGCAGCCTCGGCCTATTTGCATCAGAACAGCCTCGTGCCCGAGGTACGTTTCGACCTGCTTTGTATAAGCCTTTTTCGAAAACCACCCATTTTTCGCCATTTTAAGGACGTATGGATGCCCAAAAAATAATTCGTTGTACAAATTCACTATTTTTGTGGATTATGAGAAAAGAACATCTTGATGATGTAAGCGCGAGAATAAACGCGCTGAGGAGGTTTCTTTGACCTCGATGCAAAAATAGCTCGAATTCGCGATGTGGAAACCCGTTCCACCGCGCCCGGTTTTTGGGACAACCCGGAAGAAGCTGAAAAATGGTTGCGGTCGATTAAAATTCCTAAGGAGTGGGTGCGGTCTTGGGAAGAGGTGGCCACCGCTGTGGATGAGTTAAAGGTCTACTGGGAATTTGCCCAGGCGGGCGAGCTCAACGACGATGAGCTGGAAGGACACTACAAACAAGTACTGATTCTGCTCGAAGATCTAGAATTTCGGAATATGCTCCGACTGGAGGAGGACGCCCTCAGTGCGGTGGTGACCATCAACTCGGGGGCAGGTGGAACCGAAAGCCAAGACTGGGCGGCCATGTTGATGCGCATGTACCTGATGTGGGGCGAAAAGAAGGGCTACACCGTGAGGGAAGTCGATATACTGGTGGGCGAAGAAGCGGGCATCAAATCCGTTACCTTAGAATTCATCGGGGATTTCGCGTACGGTTACCTCAAAAGCGAGAGTGGCGTGCACCGTTTGGTGCGGATCTCCCCGTTCGACTCCAATGCCCGACGGCATACGTCATTCGCTTCGGTATATGCCTACCCCTTGGTCGACGACAGCATACAGATCGAAATCAGTCCGGCCGACATCGAAATCCAAACCTCGCGTTCGGGCGGTGCTGGCGGGCAAAACGTCAATAAGGTGGAAACCAAAGTGCAACTCACCCACAAACCCACCGGAATCGTGGTGGTCTGTCAGGTGGAACGCTCGCAATCGGCCAACCGCGAGCGTGCCATGCAAATGCTGAAGTCGCAGCTCTACGAATTGGAATTGCGCAAACGCAACGAGGCGCGCGACGCATTGGAAGCGGGTAAGAAAAAAATTGAATGGGGTTCGCAAATCAGATCTTATGTACTGTATCCCTACAAACTGATTAAAGACGTACGTACCGACTACGAGACCTCATCCGTTCAAGACGTGCTAGACGGCGACCTCGATCCGTTTATTAAGGCTTTCCTGATGCAGGAACAAGAACCATCCACTACCGAACATGGAAAACACGCATCACCAAATGCCATCTGATTCGCTCGGGGCCCAGGAACCTTCGGTTTCCCTCCGATCTGCTTTTGAGGCCCTGAAGCGACAGTCGATTCTACAACGCAGCGATCGCCTGGCCGACCGCTTGAAGCGCCTGGATCTGCTGCACAAAGCCGTGAAGAAGCACGAGTCTCAAATCATTGAGGCCATGCAGGCCGATTTTCAAAAACCTGAGACTGAGGTTGTTTTGACCGAATTGGTTCCGTTCTACACAGAGATTAAACACCAAAAACGGCATTTGAAACGGTGGATGCGTCCGAGAAAGGTGTCGTCGAACATCACCACATTGGCAGGCCAGAGCTGGGTGCAGACCGAACCTCGGGGCACCTGCCTCATCCTGGCACCCTGGAACTATCCCTTTAACCTCAGTGCCATCCCCCTGGCTACGGCCCTGGCCGCGGGCAATACCGTTCTGTTGAAGCCTTCCGAACTGGCCCCCCATACCGCTGCCGTAATTGCCCGATTGGTTGCTTCTTGTCTGCCTCCTGAGGTGGCCCTCGTGCTCGAAGGGGATGCAGACACCGCCCGCGCCCTGCTCGAATTGCCGTTCGATCACCTGTTTTTTACCGGCAGCACCCGGGTGGGCAAACTGGTGATGGAGGCTGCGAGCAAGAACCTCAGCAGTGTTACTCTTGAACTCGGGGGTAAAAGCCCGGCCTATGTGGATGAGTCGGCCGATTTGGCCGACACCGCGCGCAAGTTGGTTTGGGGCAAGTGGATCAATGCCGGGCAAACCTGCATTGCACCCGACTACATTTTGGTGAACCACCGCATGATCCCCGCCTTGCTCGATGCACTTCGAACGGCCTCCGAGGCGTTTGGATCGGTAGATGAGGCGGGCACCCATTTTTGCGCCATGGTGAGCGACAGACATGCCCAACGCATGCAAGAGCTTGTGGAGTCATCGGTGGCTGCCGGTGCTCGTGTGGAATGGGGCGGATCGCTGGTGCCCCAAACACGCCGCATGCAGCCAACCGTCATCACCCAGGTACACCGAGGCATGCCCGTGATGCAGGAGGAGATCTTTGGCCCCATCTTGCCGATTGTGGGCGTTGAACACCTCAACGAAGCCATTGAGTTCGTGAATTCGGATGCCAAGCCCCTTGCCCTTTATGTATTTTCGCGCAATGCCCATAAAACCGATGAGTTCCTGAGGCGTACCTCAGCGGGAAATTGTTGTGTTAATGATGTTATAATTCAAATCAGCAACCCCAACTTGCCTTTTGGAGGCGTTAACCATTCCGGTATGGGCCATTACCACGGGGAAGCAGGTTTCCTCACCTTTTCGCACCAAAAATCGATCTACCGGCAATCCCTCTGGTTGAATGTTAACCGGTTTTTGTACCCCCCTTATTCTGATCAAAAGGCACGCCTGGCCCGAAGGCTTCTGGGTTGGCTTCGTTGAAAATCCCTATCTTATAGATGGAAACTCCAGGGTGAATTGGGTGCCTATGCCCGGGGCGGTCTCAAACTTGATGACACCCGCATGCTGTTCCACAATTCGGCTCACAATGGCCAATCCCAAACCCATCCCCGATCCTTTGGTGGTGAAGTTGGGTTCGAAAATGCGTTCTTTGAAGGACTCGGGGATTCCTTGACCATTGTCGGCCACCAATACCGTATAATGCATTCCATCGCGCTTCAATTCGATGCGTACCCGGGGTTCGACGCCTTCCGCCACCGCCTGCTGGGCATTGCGCAATAAATTCTGAAAAACCCGCTGAATTTGCTGAACATCGCCCATCATGGTTCCGGGGTCATCGGATGATAAATGATCCACAAAGTCAACCAAACCGATGTGCCCAAAGAGGGCCACAGCGGGTTGAATGCCGTCGCGCAGATCAAAAACTGCCTTTTTAAGGGGTTCGCTGCGGGCAAATGCCCCAAATTCGTCGGAAACAGCAGCCAAAACATCGATTTGCTCCAAAACCACGGAAAGATCCTCGCTTAATCGTTCTTCGAAACGATCAGGGTGTGTGCTTCGATCGCGCAGCAGTCGCTGGAGCTTCAGCTTCATCGGGGTGAGCGGATTACGGATCTCATGGGCGATTTGACGCGCCACTTGCCGCCAGGTTTGTTCCCGCTCACTTTTGGCCAACAAGCGGGCACTTTCCTGCAACTCGAGTAAAAGCTCGTTGTAGGAGTGAATCAACAGCCCCACTTCATCATGACGCGGGTAGCCACCCATAGGCGCTTTCTCACCATGGCGATTGCGCATCATTTGCAAGGTGAGCGCACGGATCGGTCTGGTTATTCGACGCGCTACACCATAGGAGAGCACGAAGGAAAACAAGAGCAGCAGCAAATAGAGTCGAAATAAATTACCTAAAAAAGCGTTATATTCTGTTTTACCTACCGCATCGGAGCGCGGAACAACCATCTGCAGCACCCCTGCCAAGCGATCGCCCCGAGGAAAAATAGGACGGTAGGCCGACCAGGCATCGACCCAGCCTTGCTGGTGGCCGTGCACGTATCGCGACTGCCCTTCCCGGGCTAAGGCCGTCCACGCTAAAGGCGCCAAGCGTTGGGTCACAAAGGGCAGGCGATCCACTTCAGGCAACGAACTGTAGAGCAATCGGCCTTGGCCATCGTAGAGCGCAAAATCGACCTGCATGCGGCGCGCCATTTCGGCCAAGCGATAATCGTCGACTCCGATGACACTTGAAAGGGGCTGAATGGATGGACCCACTAAGTACTGGGCAGTCGAGGTGGTTCGGTTGAGCACATCCTCATTCAACAAAGGGGCCAGGGCAGTGTAGAGGTCCTCCAAACGAGCGGCGAGGTTGTCTTGCTGACTGGCCTCACGGCTGCGTACAGAATAGGCCAAAGTAGCGTATCCGCCTGCCACCACCGTAACCAGCCCCGTGGCCACCAAGCCCAGGCCTATTCGCTCGCGGTAGCCCAGCTGCCATCGAAGGTTGCTGCGCCCAAACCGACGAACCCCTTCGGTCAAGAGGATCAGCAACCAAGCCGATAAGAGCAACGCAATACCCATGGCAGGGAGGTCGAGCCAATCCTGTGGACGAAAACTCACTACTAAGCTGCCGCCGTCGTTGAGCGGCGTAATGATGTGTTGGGCCTCCCGAACCAAACCAACAGAGGCAACATTGCTGGAGCGCCGATCTTCCTTCGCTGAATCGTTAGAAGCCCCCACCCTGCTCCGATTGAGATCGCGATCGCGCAGTGGGTAGGTGATACTCCCATTCGACCGTTGCAGCAATCCATTTCGATACAAAGCGAATGAAAACTCTGGATAGGCATCATCGCCTTCAAGGGTACGGTTTGCCGCAAGCCCCCACATTCCACCGGAGGCTACAGGGTCGCGCCGAAGCAGTCGAAGGTACAGGGTGTCGCTGCGACCGGAACGTTGCGGGAGGGGAACATTGATTCCAAATCCTTGCCGTGCCTGCTCAGTGAACTGCCGGATGAGGGTTACGGCACTGGGCAATGTCTCGACTTCAACCACAGATGAAATGGAGTCTGAAGGTGAATTCACCGCCCCGCTTTGCGCGAAAGCGGTGTCTGCAAGCACTTTTCGCATCCTGATACCACGAATACGGGATGAATCGAGCAGATCGATTACCGAATCTGCCCTTAGATCAGGCAAAAAACAGGTTTCAACCAGCTGATAGCGATCTAAATAGCCCGTTAAATGACCTAAAGTGATCAGGCTTTGCCAGCGTTCGGGCGATGATTCATTTCCATAGATGCCAGAAAGCAATAGCGAATCCGCCCGAAGACGGGGAATCATCGCGGATAATTCGGTGATGGCCCGCTCGTCGTAGGGGTTGGTTAGGCGTGCCGCCACCAAACTGGCCCGATTCGCTTGCCGACGCGCCCCCCCATCGGCCAGCTGATAGGCAGCAGCCAATGAAAAGTAAACCAACAAAACGCGCGACAACGACTGACCCATATGGGGGTGCCGCAAGCGTTTAAAAAAGCCCGATTCTTGCTTGTGGAGTAGATAGAAAAACAGAACAATAACCAAGAGGGGCATCCAGAGTTCAGGTAAGCCCCGCAACCATGCCCCCTCACCGGTAAACGACAAAACGCCAAGCCACAAGCCCGCCGATAGCAGCATTTGAATGATAAACGTCCTCGGTGGAGCTTGCAGGAGCCAACAACGCATCCACACCCCCCAAACTAATGTGTTCAGCAAAACAAGAGCCACCACGGCAATAAATGCGGGAAGAGTGAAGGCATTGAGGCCCGTGAGCTCATTAAACGACAAGGGAATACCACCGTTTACCAAGAGATCGCGGGTAACGAGCCAGGTGAGGGTGCTGAAGCACAAGGTGCCGAACAGCAGCAAAAGACGACCCACTCCACTGAGCTCCTTGCGCAGCGGTTGCAGTAGAGCGCGCCAAACAGCTGCGGGGTAAAGGGCCAGGGTGGCAGGAATGGCCCAAAGCATGGCCATATAAAGCCATAAATCGCCAAGGGATGGCAGCAGGCGATGCGATGCGAATAAGCCGGGGTCGAACCAAGCCAGGCGTTCCCAACCGCAGAACACCGAAAGGGGCAACAAGAGCAGCCGCCACGATAGGAGTGCCAGCACCCACAGCATAAGTTTTCGGGCCAAGGGCATGGGCCTATTGCGTATGATCAATATCAGCAACAAACCCAGAAATAGCGAGGCCAAGAGGCTGAGGCGTGCCACCCATAAGCCGTACTCAGCCATCTGAACCCCATCAACCGCGTTCGCGGTGCGCCAAGAAACCAAACGGGCTTCTGCTCGGCGGTAGGGATACCAAGGTCGCTGATCGGTGGGCTTGCCATGCCACAAAAACTCCACGGCTTCTTTGCCAGGCATGATTCGTCCTTGGGGGTCGCAGAACCGCCAATTACCGGATTGGTAGACCAAAAGCGGGAGCGTAAATCGGTATCGGTTCATTCCCACCAAAGAATCGTAGCGCCAACAGATTTGTCGCGGCAAACGCATCCATCCAGATCCGAACAAGGCATCCTCGGAAGCGGTCAGCCGACCCTGGCTCCAATACATCAGGCTGTCGGTCCGAAATACCTGCAGTTGCCAATCGGGCAAACCAACCTGCTGGGCGGCCGCACCCCATCGGTTCAAGGCGGAAAAACCTCCCGCCTCACAAAGCGATACCCATTCCTCAAAGGCCAGTTGATGAGTATTCAACTGCTCCGAAAGGCGCTGTTCTTCTGATGCAAGAAAATCAGCCGGGGATCGCTTAGACCCAAAGTGAAGGAGCAAGGTCAGCAGCAACAAGACTGCGGTCGATCCGCCCAACCAGCGGATGGCCCTGCCAGCTGATGTATTGGAATTAACGGTATGCACCCTGTTCCAAATAGTGCTGAACATACCGTGCTACTCCATCGAGGAGCGGGGTAAATGGCTTGCTGTAGCCGGCCAGGCGGAGGCGGTGCATGGAGGCGCAGGTGTAGTATTGGTAGCGCTCGGCCAATCCCTCCGGCATTTCAATGTACTCGATCCTCAATGGACAATCCATCGCTCGAAAGATGGCATAGGCCAGGCTGTTGAAACTCGAAGCGCTTCCACTGCCCAGGTTGTAGATGCCCGAACGAAACGGGGTCCGAAGCATCCATAAACAGAGGTCTAACACATCCTCAACATAAATAAAATCACGCATTTGTTCACCATCCGCCACCTCGGGCTTGTAGGAACGAAACAAGCGCAAGTACCCATCGGCTTTGATTTGCTTGTGGGCGTGATAAACCACTGATGCCATCTTCCCTTTATGGTATTCATTGGGGCCATACACATTAAAGAACTTTAATCCGGCCCATTGGGGGGGCGATGTTTGCGCTTTATGGGTAAATAAATCCACTCGGTGCTTCGACCATCCATAAGGATTTAGGGGATGCAAGCCAGCCAAAGCCTCCGGATCGTCATCGAAACCCCGTGCTCCATCGCCAAACGTGGCCGCAGAAGAAGCATATATCATGGGAATTGAATACCGAGTGCATAGGGCCCACAAGCGGAGCGTATACGCTTCGTTGAGGCGATAAAGCAAGGTCTCATTCAGTTCGGTGGTATCGGTGCGCGCGCCCAAATGAAAAACAAACCGCAGCAGGGCATGATGCTCCTCCATCCAATCGAACAATTCGTTTCGGTGGATGCGTACGGCACCCGTTAGGGGCTGCAGGTTAGGCTGTTTATCGACCCGCGAAAAATCATCCACCAACACCAAAGGTCCCTCACTCTCTTCGCTCAGGCGGGCGGCAAGGCAACTTCCTATGAATCCAGCGGCTCCAGTAATCACCAACATATCAGGTCGATTTATTCCCCCAATATTAAGGAGTATTTCTTTGTAGTTTTATGGGATTTCTTGAGAACCACCCGTCGGGGTTCATCAATCGTTCAAATGATTGTGTATTCTGATTAAACGTATGCTGATTAAACGTATGCTGATTAAACGTATGCTGATTAAACGTATGCTGATTAAACCATGGCTATTAAAACCTTCGCTTACATTACCCATCATCCTCATAGCTATGGCTTGTGGAACCATTCAATCGGATCATCCGAATGCAGATCATCCGAACGGCAAAAATGGCATTGAGGTGAAACAAAATATGGCAATGAAGGCCAACCTGACCCTCGACCGCTTCCACCGTGCGGCAGCGGAGGTCCGATTCGATGAATATTTTGGGATGATGACTGATTCTGCTGTATTTGTTGGCACCGATGCGGGCGAGCATTGGCGCAAGTCGGCCTTCATGGAATACGCCCGGCCGCATTTCGACAAGGGCAAAGCCTGGACAATGCAGGCGGTGGAGCGCCACCTTCATTTTTCGGTCGACAGCCAGTTTGTTTGGTTTGAGGAACTTCTCGACACCCGAATGAAACTATGCCGCGGCTCTGGTGTGATGAGCAGACACGGACAGGACTGGCTTATCGAGCAGTATGTGCTGTCGCCGACTGTTCCCAATTCACTCATGAAAGAAGTGATTGATACCAAACGGCATTACGACGACTCGCTTTTGAATGAAATTAATATTAAATATAACATCAAATAATGTACTAAATAATGGTATAAAATAATGAAAACAGCCCTCATCACCGGAGCATCAGATGGTATTGGACTCGAATTGGCCCGTGTACATGCCCAGAATGGTCACCGACTTATCTTGGTCGCCCGTCGGATCGATCGACTTCAGGCGCTGCGATTAGAATTACAGCAAAGCAAGCCCGTTGCGGTCCACTGCATCGGTCTGGATTTGAGTATACCGGATGCGGCGGCCGAACTCTACCAACACGTTCAATCATTGGGTTGGCCGGTCGATTTCCTCATTAATAATGCGGGCGTGGGCATATACGGGTCTTTCGCCTCGAGCGATTGGTCTAAAACCGCTGCCATGATCGACCTAAACATCCGTTCACTCACCCAGCTCGCGCACCTCTTCCTACCCGGTATGATCGCCCAGGGAGGTGGTCGAATCATGAATGTGGCTTCCACTGCAGCCTTTCAGCCCGGCCCAGGGATGTCTGTTTACTTTGCCACCAAGGCCTATGTACTGCATTTTTCCGAGGCGCTTCACCACGAAAATTACCGCAAAGGCGTTCGGGTAACGGCACTTTGTCCGGGCCCAACCCGAAGCGGTTTTGGAAAAGCCATGATGGCACCCGGGCAAAACGTTCCTGCTTTTCTGCTCAGTCCGCGAATACCCGACTCGGCCTCGGTGGCGCGCTACGCCTACAAGGCCATGATGCGTGGCGATGCGGTGGCCATACACGGCCTCATGAACCGAATCATGGCGGCGAGCATCGGGCTGTTTCCGAGGCGCTTGGTGACGCGCATCGCTGCGGGCCTCACCGGAGTTAAGGCGTAAATCAATTCGGCCCTTATCTTTGCGGCGCTTGAGCCAACTTATGATTCATCTGACCCGCAAGGAGCATTTCAACGCTGCCCATCAACTTTGGAACCCCAATTGGAGCGCCGAAAAAAACAAAGAGGTATTTGGCAAATGCGCCAACCCCAATATGCACGGCCATAATTTTGAATTGTTGGTGACGCTCGTGGGCACACCCCACCCCGATACTGGATTTCTGATGGATCTGAAAGACCTCAGCCGCATCATCCAAGAACGGGTTTTGGACATCGTAGACCACAGCAACCTCAACCTCGACGTGCCCTTTATGCGCGGTAAAATGGCTTCGACTGAGCATCTGGCTATGGGGATATGGGATCAATTAGCCGATGTGCTTACGGCACCCAATTATCGTCTTTACAGCGTTCAATTATTCGAGACAGAACGCAATTTTGTCACCTATTTTGGCCCCAATCCGACGGGCGTTATCCCTCAATTTTCCTACACATGATGGCATATTTGTTTCCCGGACAAGGGTCTCAGTTCCCTGGGATGGGCCTATCGCTTAGTACACGCAAACCCGAGACAAGCCGTATCTTTCAACAAGCCGATGAACTATTGGGCTTGCCCCTCACGGAACTCATGTGCCACGGCACGGCTGATGACCTCCGTCAAACGAAAGTTACCCAACCGGCTATTTTCGTTTATTCGGTGGCCTTGTCGCGTTGCATGGGCGATCGCTTCCGTCCGGATGCCGCGGCCGGGCATTCTCTGGGCGAATTTTCGGCCCTAACCGCTTGCGGGGCATTGTCGTTTGAGGAGGGTTTGCAACTGGTAGCGGCCCGTGCCGGGGCAATGCAGTCGGCCTGCGAGCTAACGCCCGGTGGGATGGCTGCAGTCATCGGCTTAGCCGACGAAGTGGTTGAACGAGTATGTGCCTCTGTTCAAAACGGCATTGTGGTGCCCGCCAACTACAATTGCCCGGGCCAAGTGGTGGTGTCGGGCGATGCGGCGGCCGTTGCTCACGCTTGCACCCTGTTGAAGGAAGCCGGCGCCCGAATGACGGTTACCCTTGAAGTTGGCGGAGCCTTTCACTCGCCTTTGATGGCGCCTGCGGCCGATGCCCTGAAAACAGCTGTTGAACAAGCCCGCATTGCACCCCCGAGTTGTGCCATCTACCAAAACGTGACGGCACTCCCTACCCGCGACCCCGAAGTCATCCGCGAAAATCTGTTGAGTCAATTAACAGGCGCGGTTCGCTGGACGCAATCGCTTAACCATATGTTTGCAGATGGAATTACGGCCTGTCTGGAAGTGGGTCCGGGCACAGTATTGTCTGGACTGGTTAAAAAATCCAACCGTGCCGTCGGGGTGGAGTCGGCCTTGTGTACCGAAATTGACGAATAAGACCTCCCTAGCCCTGAATTCGCCCGACACCCTTATCTCTCGCCCGACACCCTTATCTCTCGCGCGACACCTTTATCTCTCGCGCGACACCTTTATCTCTCGCGCGACACCTTTATCTCTCGCGCGACACCCTTATCCCTCACTCGACACCCTTATCCCTCACTCGACACCCTTATCCCTCACTCGACACCCTAAGCATTCGGGCAACACCTTGCGCATCGCATCGCATCTCTGTATCCCAGGCGCCAAACAAATCTCGGATAGACGCTGCGCAATCCGATGGAATTTCCATATACATCACCTTACAGAATGGCTGCCGTTGTTCCGGCTCGCGCGGTTCATCCCCCGCCATGAAGCTTCGATGAATGGCCACAGCCCGCTTCTTAATCAATCTTGATGCGTCGATTACTTTTCGGAGTTGATCGGCCAGTACTCGGTAATAGTAGAGTGGATCGGCCTGCGGAGCAAATAAGGCCAAATGGGGCTCATATTTCGCTACTCCGGGCGATAAAGTATGTTCCATACCCTGTCCAATGTAAGGCGGGTTACACACCACTACATCCCATGAGGGCCACCGCTCGGCACGCATATCGACTTGGTGAATGCGCACAGGCGCGTGCAGTTTCCGCGCATTCAGCCGCGCGACCGACAAAGCGCTCAGGTCAATATCCATCCCCCGAACCTTCCAATTTGGCCTTTCGAGCCCAATTGAACAAGCAATAGCGCCACTTCCACAGCCTACGTCAAGCACCTGAAGTCTACGGTTTTCGTTTTCTCGATCGAGGACCCAAGCGACCAATTCTTCCGTCTCAGGTCGTGGAATGAGCACAGCACCGCGAAGCGCATATTTTCGGTTCATAAACCAGGCTTCATCGAGCACATAGGCGAGCGGTCGAAGTTCCAGAAGCAGTTCAAGATCGCGCCGCAGCTGCTTGTGGCGCACCAAATCCATGGGTTGCCAACGGCGGTTGATCCAATCGAGGCGGGTTCCACCCGTTCGGTTCTCATACCAACGCCACCACATGGCATCGGTTTCTGAATCACCATATAGGGTTTTGAGCGGGGCCGAAAAGGAGATCCTGGCCGCATGCCAGGAACGATCAACGTCAGTACTTTGGGCTGAAACGCCTGCGGCTTGATGGGAAATTGCTGATTTGGGCTGTGACACGCCTCAAAATTAGCTGCTATTTTTGCTCGTGATGGTGATTCCTTTTTCAAAAACCCTGCATGCCGTTCATATACCCTTTATGAGGCGTGCCTGCGAATTGTCGGTATTGTCGAATGGCCACACCGCACCCAACCCCATGGTAGGCGCCGTGCTGGTGCACAACGGAACAATCATTGGAGAAGGCCGTCATATGCGGTTTGGCGCTGCCCATGCCGAGGTGGAAGCCATACGATCCTGCCCTACGCCCTCCCTTTTGCCCGAGAGCACCTTATATGTGACCCTTGAGCCGTGTAATCACCACGGCAAGACCCCTCCCTGTACTGATTTGATTCTCGACAGCCGGATTTCGCGCGTTGTGGTTGCCTGTACCGATCCCCATGACCTGGTGGGAGGACGTGGTCTTCAGCGCTTGGTGGATGCGGGGGTTGAGGTGATCTTGGGCGTGCTGGAATGGGAGTGCACCGAAGCGAACCGTCGATTTTTCACCTTCCACCGAGAGCGAAGGCCGTATGTGGTTCTTAAATGGGCAGAGTCGGCCGATGGCTTCGTTGCCCCAGCATCGCCAGGTCCCTACTGGTTGAGCAGTGCCCACAGTCGGCAACTGGTGCACCGCTGGCGTACGGAAGAAGCGGCCGTTTTGGTAGGTGCTGGCACTGTGTTGGCCGACAACCCCCATTTGGGTGCCCGATGGTATGCAGGTCTACAACCCATCCGTGTATTGGTGGAGCACCCTCCCTTGCTGAACGGCGATTATCAGATCCTGAGGGATGAAGGAAAACTCATCCGGATCGAAACAAACCCCAAAATGCCCCTTCATGCACAAATAGCCGTAATCCTCGAGCAGCTGCATCAACATTCTGTACTGTCGGTGCTTGTAGAAGCGGGCCCACGCCTGCAGAAAGCCTTTATTGAATCGGGTTTATGGGACGAGATTCGGGTATTCACTTCCCCAACGACACTCAGCGCAGGTCTTCCGGCGCCTCTCCTTCCGGTGAACGCCCATTTGTGGGGAAATCAAACCATCGGGGGTGATCAGCTGCGTATGTATCGTCCTGCCGTTCAAATGCGGACCTGAATAGGACACAAACATTCCGAGAATTGAAATTAATCGTATATTCGCGCCCTAAACTTAAACCAAATGAAAAACAAAACCTGGGTATTGCTCGCCCTGCTGAGTATGGTCGGCGTTCAGGCTTGCAACGGACAAAAGAAAATGGACAAAAACGCAGAACTCAAAACCGAAATCGACACGGTCAGCTACAGCATTGGCGTGAGCATCGGTGAAAACCTTAAGAAGCAAGGAATCGAAGGCCTGAACTATCAGGCCATCAAGCAGGCCATGATGGATGTCATGGAAAAAGATGGCAAACCCAGCATCAAAGCGGAAGAAGCCAATATGCACATTCAAAAATATTTCACCGCCATGATGGACCGCAAAGCGGATGCCGCTGTGGCCAAAGGAAAGGAGTTTTTGGAGAAAAACGGAAAGCGCGAAGGGGTAACCACAACCGCCAGCGGACTACAATATGAGGTCATGAAAATGGGCTCTGGCGATAAGCCGAAAGAAACAGATGAAGTTACTGTTCACTACCACGGAACCCTCACAGATGGCAAGGTATTCGATAGCTCTGTTGAGCGCGGTGAACCCGCAACATTCCCGCTCAATGGTGTCATAAAGGGATGGACCGAAGCACTTCAATTGATGCCCATCGGCTCCAAATTCAAAATTTTCCTCCCGAGCGACCTGGCTTATGGTGCACAAGGGGCTGGTGAAATGATTGGTCCGAATGAGACACTTGTTTTCGAAGTTGAGTTACTTAAAATAAACAAGAAGTAATTCCGCTGTAGGCATGAGCGGCTCACCGTAGGGTGGGCCGTTTTTGTTTATGGGCTTGATCAGCAGGAGGCTTTTCTATGCAACACATCAGACTCATTTGTGTAGGCCCGCAAGAAGAAGCATACATTAGGGAGGGTATTGCCGTTTATGAAAAGCGACTGAAGCGATTCACCCGTTTTGAACGAATCAGCGGCGAACCTTCGGTAAGCCATCGTGGCAAATTGGATCCCGCTCGATTGGCCATTGAGGAGGCCGCCTGGATTCGTCGTCAGCGCGCGGATCGTGCCCAAATGGTGCTGCTCGATGAGCATGGAACACTTTTCGATTCGCGTGGTTTTGCCAATTGGCTCCAATCCTCTGCCACTGCCGGTATGGGTAAACTCGATTTTGTGGTAGGCGGAGCCTACGGATTGGATCCGAGCCTACGGGCTGAGGCCCATTACATCATTTCTTTATCGGCGCTCACCTTCACCCACCAAATGGTTCGGCTTATATTTGTGGAACAATTGTATCGGGCGTTCACCCAAATACACCATATCCCCTATCACAACGAGGGTTTTTGACCCGATACATTCTATTTTATTCATTATTGTAATTTATCCCTTTATGGATGTGGATATTCACCCAAAGCCTTATTTAAATGTGGTGTTGCTTGGAGCTACGGGCGCTACGGGAGAAGCCCTTCTGCTCCAGCTCATTCAATCGCAATACATTGCCTCGGTTCGTTGCATCGGCCGAAGATTGCCCCGATATGAACACCATAAGGTAGAAGCCATTACTGCGCCGCTCGATCAAGCGGTTGAATATGCGCATGCGCTGTGGGGGGCATCCGTGCTGTTTTGTTGCCTGGGTACCACGATGAAACAAGCAGGAAGTAGGCCGGCCTTTCGTGCAGTAGACTACAGCATGGTGGTGGATGCCGCCATCATGGCCAAGGAAACAGGCATCGGTCATTTTAGCATGGTATCCGCAGCGGGCTCAAATGCCTCATCGCCATTCTTTTACAGTCGCGTGAAGGCAGAGGCAGAGTCTGCCGCGACCAAAAGCGGGCCTGAACGAATCAGTATTTTTCGCCCTGGGCTATTAGACGCAGCGCGAGAAAATCATCGAATTATGGAAGCGACAGCCCTATCCTTGCTCCGCCCCATCGCCAAGTTCCGCCCCTTAGCCAAACTCCTTCCCACTGCGGCACGTCCACTCGCCGTGTCCGACCTAGCACGGGTTATGCTGCATGAAGCCTTGCATCCGGCGACAGGACTTCAAATCTATGAACCTCAAGACATTGCGGACTGTCTCGGCCGCATGAGATAAGCCCGCGGGGCGGGATGGTTAAGCAAAAATCAATCTGTTACTGCTCCGCATCCATAAGCTCCAGCAATTCCACGTAAGAGGGAATTTCTGATGCAAAAACGTAGCGACCATATGTATGATCAATTTGGGCCATCAGAAAATCAGGGCCATTAGACAGCAATAAAAAGGGGACATTCAGCGCCTGGTTGTAGACTGCGATCTGATCGAAAACGGCCTGGTCTAAGGCCATTCCTGGAGCCTTGCATTCAATCAACAATATAGGCCTAGCTTCTGAATCGAGCAACAAGGCATCATAACGCCCCATTGGATTGCCGCACGGAGCGGGGCGCAACAGGCGCTGAATCGAAGTGCGCCGGCCCTTGAGCTGCAGGGCTCTTCGCTCGATCGAAATTTGCCCAGCCGGATAGCCCAATTGGCTCGTCAACCGGCGCAGCAACTCCTGCCGCACCCGTTCCTCAGGCGTGTCGGCTACCCATTTTCGCCGGATCTCATCGAATAGTTGTTTTTTTTCCTGGTATTGACGCGTTCGGAGAATTAAATGAGGGGAATCCTGATTCAAATTCATGTCAAAACCGGAGATGCTTTACCGTTAATCCGTGATGAATTAACTGCTCTAGTGATCCAATGCCAATCTCGAGGTGGGAATGAACAAAATTACGGCTCACCTGCTCATCGGAAGCGGCTGTTTTTACCCCCTCAGGCGTCATCGGCGAATCACTCACCAAGAGCAAAGCGCCTGTTGGAATGCCGTTATGGAAGCCCGCCGTAAAAATTGTGGCTGTTTCCATATCAATGGCCTGAGCCCTGATGTCACGCAAGTATTTCTTAAAAGTCTTGTCGTGTTCCCAAACCCTTCGGTTGGTGGTGTAGACCGTACCCGTCCAATAATCGAGGCCTTTATCACGAATGGTCGTAGAAATGGCCTTTTGAAGGGCAAAAGAAGGAAGTGCGGGCACCTCAGGGGGTAGGTAGTCGTTGCTCGTGCCTTCTCCTCGTATGGCAGCGATGGGTAAAATAAGATCACCGATTTGGTTCTTCGATTTGAGGCCGCCACACTTCCCCAAAAATAAAACGGCCTTCGGACGAACAGCGGTGAGTAAGTCGAGTATGGTCGCAGCCATAGGCGATCCCATCCCAAAATTGATTAAGGTGATGCTGTTGGCCGAACAACTTTGGATGGGCTTATCTCTACCCACAATCTCTACCCCATATTGCTGCGCAAAACGTTCTAAATACTGGCCAAAATTGGTGAGAAGGATGTAGGGGGTGAAATCATCAAGTGCCCTTCCTGTATAGCGGGGCAGCCAATTTTCTACGATTTCATTTTTCGTTTTCATAGTAGGGCAAACAATATAGTTAATTGTAGACAAAAATCAGCATCCACTGCCGCCCTTCATGCAATTAGCGCAATGAACCGCACATCTTTGCCATCAATTTGACGTATTTTCGTGCAGCCATCGAATCCATGCCTACTGCAACCTACCGCGACTTACTTCAAAGTGTTACTGCAGGTAAATTTCCAGCGCTTCTGATTTTGCACGGGGAGGAACCTTGGTTTGCTGGCCGCATTCAAGAAGAGGTGGAGCGCCGTTGCATTCCCGCCGAGTTGCGCGATTTCAACCAATCCATTTTGTATGGCCGCGACACCCAGGCCGATCAAATTCTGGAATGTGCCCGACGATTCCCCATGATGAGCGAGCGTGTTTTGGTGTCGGTTCGGGAAGCACAGGGTCTAGCGGACCGTGAATTGGAAAAATTGGCGCAGTACGCCCTGCAGCCGGTGCCCACGACTGTATTGATGATGCACTTTTCGGGCAAGGCACTCGACAAAAGGAAAAAGTTTACTAAAAATGCCGAAAAATCGGGTGTACTCATGCTGAGCGAGATGTTGCGCGAAAGGAACCTGCCCGAGTGGATCCGCGCCTATGTTCATGAGCTCGGCCTGGGGGTATCGCCCGATGCCATTGCCCTACTCACAGAATTTGTGGGGTGTCAGCCGGCAAACCTCGCTTCCGATTTGGGCATTTTGGCCATCAATCTATCCAAAGGCAGCACCATACAAGCGGCAGACGTTGAAAAGTACCTGGGCGCAAGCCGTGTCTATAATATGTTTGAGCTAACCAAAGCCATCGGACTGCGTCAGGCCGTTCAAACACTCAACATCGTTCAATACTTTGCCCGTGACCCAAAGGCAGGATCGTTCAGCATGCCGGGCTGCATAGGCTCGCTGTATTTGATGTACGCAAAAACGCTGCATCTGCACGAGCTGGGAAACCGATTCGATGCCCCATCATTGGCGCAACGCATTGGCATCAACCCATTTGCCCTCAACGACTACCTCAGCTACGCCCGAAATTACCCGCCCAAACGAATTAAAAAATGCCTGCAGATTCTGCAGCGCTATGATCTGAAATCGAAGGGACTAGACAACCCGGGCACAGGAGATGGGGAATTACTCAGGGAAATGAGCTTTCGCCTCCTGAATGCATAAAATTAACGCATCTTAACTGCATTAAGCCATCGCCTCTCAATTGCATAAAACTAAGGCATGCCAAAATAACGTCGGATGACTTGTTCGTCGGACTGTATCTGGGCCAGGAGTGCGGATATTTCATCGAAATGCAAATCACCCCGGACAAAATGAAGCAGGCTGACTTCCATGCTTTGTCCGTATAAATCCCCAGAATAATCGAAGACATGCACTTCAAGGGCAAATCCTGCCCCGGAAAAAGCGGGTCTCCCACCATAATACACCATAGCCGGTCGTTGTGCTTCGCCCCACTGGGCAAGGGCTGCATAAACCCCGGGCGCGGGTAGTTGCTTATACGCTGAGTCTATGCGCACATTGGCCGTTGGATAGCCCAGTGTTCGCCCAACTTGTCGGTCGGGCACCACCTCACCGCTGAGCGAATAGGCATAGCCCAGCATCTCGTTGGCCTCAGCCAGTCGACCATCGGCTAATGCCCGTCTTATGCGTGTTGAACTCACCGCCTGTGCATCCGTACCCGACATCAACGCTGCTTGTTCGGCCACAACAAAACCGGGATGCGCATCGGCATAGATTTGAAGCATCTCCAAATTTCCACGACGCATTCGCCCGAAGCGGTGGTCGTGGCCCACAACCATTCCCACTACCCCCAATTGCGCCACCAACCACTTCTCCAAAAATACTTCGGCCTCGCATTCGGCCACACTCCGGTCGAATGGCAGAAAAAACAGCCGATCCAGCCCGGCAGATTCCAGATGGCGCTGCTTCTCCCCATCGGTGCAGAGCAACCGAAGATTTCCAGCGTCTTTGCCCAATACGAGCCTAGGGTGGGGTGTAAACGTCAGAACGGCCGTTTCAGCATTCATGGTACGGGCCATCTCTGTCATGCCCAAGATCAATGTCCGGTGTCCACGGTGCACACCATCAAATGAACCCATGGTGAGCAGAAGCGGAACGTCTTTCGAATATGATTTTATATCACTATAAATCAACATGTTTATTTATGTTGATTCAATTAATGCGCTAATATAATTTGGCTCCATGGCGTGTTCCACACGATAGGCCCCAATGCTTGTTCGCCTCAAGGAGGTGAGTACGGCTCCACTGTGGAGCAGTCGGCCCCAATCGTGGGCGAGGCTGCGGATGTAGGTTCCCTTGCTGCAGTGCACTTCAAAATGCACGTCGGGTAATTCAATTGCCAAGACCTTCAGATCATAAATCGTAACCGACCTGGGCGGTAGCGCATCGGCCGTTCCCTGGCGTGCCGCTTTGTAGGATCGCTTACCGTCGACCTTTATGGCTGAAAAAACAGGCGGAACCTGCATTTGGTTGCCTGTTAGCTGTTGTGCCACGGTGTAAACATCTTCTGGGCGAATATGATCGGTGGGGTAATAAGCGTCGGGTTGGCGTTCCAGATCATAACAGGGTGTGGTGAGCCCGAGCCGTAAGGTTCCTCGATAACGTTTGTCGTATTCGCCCATTTGCCCGAGGTGGCGCGTCCACTTGCCCGTGCACAACAACATCAGACCTGTAGCCAGCGGATCGAGTGTGCCGGCATGGCCAACCTTGGCGCCCCCTAGATAACGCTTCATGCGACGCACAACGTCGAACGACGACCAACCGTTGGGCTTGTCGATCAACAGGATCTCACCAGCAGCAAATTCAAACATGCGCTAGGGTTGCATCAACGAGGCACCCGTGAGGTATAAAATCAGAAAAAGGATACCCACACCCACCCTATACCAGCCAAACCAGGCCATGCCGTGTTTGGTGAGCCAACCTACAAAGGCCCGAACAGCAAACCAAGCTACTGCGAATGAAACGACCATGCCCAACAACAGAATACCCGATTGATCGGAAGTTATTTGGTCGTGGCTCTTGTAGAGTTCATAGCCAGTGGCCGCAAACATCGTGGGTATGGCCAGTAAAAAGCTGAATTCCGCTGCCTGGAGGCGGTTGAGACCCATGCCCATACCGCCCAAAATGGTTGCAGCCGAGCGCGATACACCCGGAATCATGCTCACGCATTGTACGCAGCCAATCAGAAAGGCCTTGTAGAGCGATAAGCCCTCCAAGTCGAGCGCTGATGGTTTTTTCTCCCCTTCTTCCTTAGGATCGAGAAGGATCAGTAAAATACCTCCTACGAGTAGGCTGATGCTCACGGTCAGAGGATTGAACAAATATGCCCGAATGGTCTTGTAGAGTAGAAGTCCCACCACACCCGTGGGCAGGAAGGCCACTGCCAATTTCAAATAAATGGAGGGGCCCTGCAACAGTCGACGATAATACAAAACCAAGACCGCCAGAATGGCACCGAGTTGGATCACAATTTCAAAAGTCTCCGCAAATCCCTTTTCTTCAATACCCAACAATGCCGAAGTCAGTATCATGTGGCCGGTAGAACTCACCGGAAGGAATTCAGTGAGCCCTTCCACCACAGCCACCAAAATGGCCTGTAGCCAAGTCATGGACGCGAAGCAGGACGGTGCATAATGGCGTAGATCTCAACCAGGAAACCCGTCATAATCACGATAGGCGCTAGGGTAATTTTTGTAAAACTATAAATATCCTCCTTACCGATCATCAATACATTACCCACAACGATGAGGGCGAGGCCAATAAGCATCCATAAATAATTGGAACGTCCAAACAAAAGCGGAAAATTGATTCCGTTTTGTGATTTTCCGCGTGCGGTCGATGATGTAGAATTCGCTGTTGAAGAAGCGGATTTAGTGGTATTTGGCGTTGATTTTTTCATGCGTGGTATGAATTGTTCTAAATGAATTGTTCTAAATGAATTGTTCTAAATGGATTGTTCTAAATGGATTGGGGATCAACCAAATAGGTTTTTGGGCTCTACGTATAAAGATCATCTAATTTTTGGCGAATATACTTCGAAACGGCGAACCAAGTACTCAAAAAACCAATAGCAAGTGCGATGATCAGAAGGCCAACAGACAGCATGAGCAATTGAATGGGAAGTTCATCAACCTGAAGCTGGGGAAAATAATACCAGATGCTTGCTTGAATAACAAGCAACAGGGTTAGGGTGATGAGCCATCCCCATATCGCCTGCCACATCGACCGGTTGAGATAGGGTGAGCGGATAAAACGGGGCGTGGCCCCCACCAACTGCATGCTGCGAATCAGAAAGCGCTCGGCATAGAGCGATAAACGCACACTGTTATGGATCAGTGCAACGGCAATGAGGGCCATCAACAGGGCCACGCCCGCCAAGAACCACAGAACACGCTGCACATTTCGGTTGATGAGATCGAGCAAATCGCGCGGATAAAAGACATCGCTGATTCCGGGTTGCCGAATCAGAAATGTCCGTAATGCTTCCAGGCTATCGCTCCGCACCCAATCCGATTTCATCTGTACTTGAAAAGAGGCAAGCAATGGATTGTACCCCAAAAAATCAAGGAAGTCTTCCCCCAGTTCCTGAGAAAGTTCTAATGCGGCGGTGTCCTTCGACACAAACCGAACCGCGCGGACACCCGGGTAGAAGGAAAGTTGTTTTGAGACATTTTCCCTTTGTCGATCGCTGGCATCTTCCAAAAGATAGACTTGCACCTGCAGCTCTTCCCGCAATAAATTACTCAGGGCTCCGAGTTGCAGCCACAGCAGGCCGAATACCCCCATCAACAGAAGCACAAGGGCTATTCCCACGGTGGCCCACACCCTGCTGCGCAATGCACGCCGTTTAAAATAACCAGAAGTACTGTTATCTGACAACTCTTTTGTGTTATTTTGATGAATAAATTACAATCAACAAGCGGTGCTTAACCACCTCAAAAAACTTTGCAAAATGATAAAAAATTCCATCTGATACGCCCTTATCCGATCAAAATTCATAAAATCAGAAGAAAAACGGAGGGTTCATACCCCTATTTTTGCGGCAACAGTTTATACACCCATGAGTGAGTATCATTTTGCTGAGGAAGAACAACGATGGCAGGCCTTTTGGGAAGAAAAAGGCATCCATCATACACCCGACGACCCAGAACGCCCTACCTATTATGTATTGGACATGTTTCCCTATCCTTCGGGTGCTGGATTGCATGTAGGTCATCCACTGGGCTATATAGCCAGCGACATCATGGCACGCTATCATCGGATGCGTGGCTATGCCGTTCTCCACCCCATGGGATTCGACGCCTTCGGTCTTCCGGCCGAGCAATATGCCATACAGACGGGTCAACACCCGGCCCAAACAACGAAAGAGAACATCAAGCGATATACAGAACAGCTCAAAAAAATGGGCTTCTCGTATGATTGGTCGCGGACTGTGACCACCAGCGACCCGGCCTACTACCGCTGGACGCAATGGATCTTTCTGGAGCTCTTCAACAGCTGGTTTGATCGTGATGCGCAGGACGGTGTTGGTGGGGCACGCCCGATTCATGACTTGATCCGGCATTTCGAAGTACACGGCACCGAACAACTTCGTGCGTCTTGCGCCGACGATGCACCGGCTTTTGGTGCAGAAGACTGGAATAGGTTCAACGAATCGGAACGTTCGGAACAGCTCATGCACTACCGACTGGCCTATTTGGCCGAAGCCCGAGTGAATTGGTGCCCTGCATTGGGCACGGTATTGGCTAATGACGAAGTCAAAGACGGTGTTTCGGAGCGTGGGGGGCACCCAGTCGAGGCCCGAATGATGCGGCAGTGGATGCTGCGCATCACCGCCTACAGCGCCCGCTTGCTCGACGGACTCAACGACTTGGACTGGTCGGATGCCATTAAAGAGCAACAGCGGCATTGGATAGGCCTTTCGACCGGCGCACGCGTTCGGTTTTGCCTGGAAAACACGGGGAATTCTCACGAACAAGAGAATGCGCAAGGCCAGGGGGCGGATGGAACGGATTCGTTGGGGGAAGGGGGGGATTCGGTGGGGGATGAAGTTCCCATAGAAGTCTTCACAACCCGTCCGGACACCCTATTCGGCGTTAGTTTTCTGGTGTTGGCACCCGAACACCCCCGGGTGATGGACCTCACCCTACCTGCCCACCAAGCGCGCGTGAAACACTATGTTCTTCAAGCGCAACTCCGGTCGGAGCGGGAGCGGATGGCCGAGGTAAAAACCGTAAGCGGCGTGCCCACCGGTCGGTATGTGATCAACCCCCTGAATGGCGCACGCGTTCCGATATGGGTGGCCGATTATGTGCTGGCAGGCTATGGAACCGGTGCCGTAATGGGTGTTCCAGGAAGTGATGAACGGGATTGGCGTTTTGCGCGACATTTCAAATTGCCCATCATAGCCGTCGTTGAAGGCACCGATCCGGAAAAAGGCGCCGAAAGTACGCGCTCCGCCCGCATGATCAACAGTGATTTTCTGAATGGGTATACGGCCGACGAGGCCATACCCCTGGCGATTGAAAGGTTGGAACAACTCGGGCAGGGCGAGGGCACCACCCAATACCGCCTGCGTGATGCCATTTTTAGCCGACAACGTTATTGGGGCGAACCGGTTCCTATTGCCTTTGGTGCGCACGGCCCGGTTGCGGTCGACCCCTCCGATCTGCCCCTCCTGCTGCCCGCAGTCGATAAATACCTCCCCACCGAATCAGGTGAACCACCCTTGGCCCGCGCCAAAGACTGGACGTATCGAGGAATGCCGTTAGAAACCACCACGATGCCCGGATGGGCCGGCTCCAGTTGGTATTTCTTGCGCTACATTGACCCCCACAACACCGAGGAATTTGCATCGCGTGCGCAAACGGATCGGTGGAAACAGGTCGACCTTTACATGGGCGGTGCCGAACATGCCACCGGGCACCTGCTCTATGCCCGCTTTTGGACTCAGTTCTTGTTTGACCGAGGATATATTGGTTTTCGGGAGCCCTTCCGCCGATTGGTCAACCAAGGCATGATACAGGGCGTTTCGGCCTATATGCAGCGGGTTCGATTGCCCGAATGCGGCACCCATCCCAAGCCCTCGACCCGTGTGCTCACCGGAACAAATAAAAACGGGGAACCCCTGCGTTGGGAATGCCCTTCTGCCTACACCAACGCCTGGATCAGTGCGGGGCTGCTGATTGACGGCGCCGAAGCAGCGGGCAGGGTTTCGGTTGATGTAGATCTGGTCGACCACAACCGTTTAAACTGCGCGGAATGGAAACAGCATGAAACAGGGCCCGACGCCCAAGATTGGCTTTTGATGGGCGAAAACGGTTTCATCACTGCTACGGGCCATGCCCCGCATGAATGCAACGCTGAAGAACTCGTCTTTTTTACCACGCCCGAAGTGGAGAAAATGTCGAAATCGAAGCGCAATGTGGTGAATCCGGATTGGGTGGTGGACCAATACGGGGCAGACACCCTGCGGATGTACGAAATGTTCCTTGGCCCGCTAGAAGACAGCAAGCCTTGGGATACCCAGGGCATCGAAGGGGTATACCGATTCCTGCAAAAACTGTGGCGGATGTGCCATCCGGGCGGTCAATTCTCACTCGAACAGGGGGAGCCCACGGATCAAGAATGGAAAAGCCTGCATAAACTCCTGCTGAAGATTGGCTCCGATATCGAACGTTTCTCATTCAATACGTGTGTCAGCGCCTATATGATTGCCGTCAACGAACTCCAGTCGATGGGATGCCGCAAGCAGGCGATCATAGACCCGTTGGTACGTGCCCTAGCCCCATTCGCCCCCCATCTGTGCGAGAGTCTGTGGCAGTCTATGGGCATGCCGGATTCGGTTCATCTCAGTCCGTTTCCTGTTGGTGACCCCGAACGGGTGCGGGAAGACGACTACGACTACCCTATTCAGGAAAACGGCAAAATGCGCTTCAACCTGAACCTTCCCCGTGCGGCTTCGACCGATGAATTGCAGGCTTTGGTGATGGCCAATCCACGCGTACAACAAATGTGCGGTGACCGCCAACCCAAGCGCGTTGTGGTGGTGCCAGGACGAATCGTTAATCTTGTCTTTTAAGAAACCTTATCTTTATTTTCACTTTACCCGAATCATTTATGCTGAATCTTACTACCCGCCTGCTGCAAAGTACCATGGGCTTGTGGCAATCAACTTTGCGCGTATCGCAAAATACGACCCCAATGCACGCAATGAAGGCGAATTTTTCCCTTTTGATGGGCGGACTGTTCCTGGCCGCGATCCATTTTGTTCAACCCACGCAGGCGCAATCCACTGAGCTTCTGCGCGAGGAAATGCTTTGGAATTTTCAAATGGTGGGGGCACCGCAGGTATCACCCGATGGCAAATCAGCCGTCTACAGTGTCCGATACAATAACCTGGCCGACAACAAGGGGCAGTCGGACCTGTTTCTTCTGGATTTGGCCACCGGCAGCAGCCGCAGGCTCACCCAGACCCCCGGCTCGGAGCACAGCTACAGCTGGAGGCCCGACGGACAACGCATCGGTTACCTCAGCAGCGCGGGTGGCAGTAGTCAACTCTGGGAAATGATGCCCGATGGCAGCGGCGCTCAGGCCATCAGCCGCCACCCTGAGGGCATCAGTGGATATGGGTACAGTCCGGTGGGCGACCAGATATTTTTCACCGCCTCAGTCTTGCTCGACAGCAGTCTGCAACTCCGCTACCCTGAATTATCCAAATCGACCGGCATGTTGTTCGATGGTCTGATGTATCGTCATTGGGACCAATTCGCCGACGGCACCTACAGCCATGTCTTCATACAGGAATACCGCGATGGTGCGCTCCAGGGCAAGCCGATCGATATTATGGCGGGCGAACGCTTCCACAGCCCCATGCCCCCATTTGGAGGCAGTGAACAGATCGGTTGGTCGCCCCGAGGCGATTTTCTCATCTACACCAGCAAAAAGCTCCGCGGAACTGAAGCCGCGCAAAGCACCAACTCCGATTTGTTTGTATATGAACGCGCCACTAAGCGCACCATCCGGCGCACAAAGGGACTCATGGGCTACGATACCGATCCGCAGTTTTCGCCCGACGGCCGCTACCTGGCTTGGCTCAGCATGGAACGCGATGGCTATGAAGCCGATAAAAACCGCATCATGTTGATGCCGTTTCCAGACGGAGAACCCCAAGACATCACCGCGTCATTCGACCGCTCAGTCGAGTCTTTTGTGTGGTCGACCGATGGAAACCGAATCCTGTTCACCGCAGGCACCCAGGGAACGGTTCACGTTTTTGAATATGCCCTCGACAGCCTGCTTGCCGCCCGCACCTATACCCTAAAAAAGAACCAAGTCTACCGCAATTTCCGGCAAATCACCTCGGGTGATGTGAATTACTCGGGCATCAGCTTCCTGCCTTCGGCTGGTGGCGGATCACTCATCGCCCAAAGGCAGAACATGCTCAGGCCCAATGAGCTGTTTCGCATCAACCTAAACAATGGATCGGTTCAAGCCCTCACCGACCACAACGGCCCCTTGGTGGCGCGACTTAAGCCCGCCCGTGTGGTTTCGCGCACCATAGGCACAAGCGATGCGCGGAGCATGCAAACCTGGGTGATCTATCCCCCCGATTTCGATTCTACCAAGCGCTACCCTACCTTGTTGTATTGTCAGGGCGGCCCCCAGAGCATGATCGGCCAATCGTTCAGCACCCGTTGGAACTTCTATCTGATGGCCAGTAAAGGCTATATCGTGGTGGCCCCGAACCGCAGAGGGCTCCCGGGTTTTGGGCAGGAGTGGAACGAGGCCATTTCGGGTGATTGGGGCGGACAGGCCATGCGCGATTACCTTTCGGCCATCGACAGCATGAGCCAGGAAAAATATGTAGACACCGATCGTTTGGGTGCTGTGGGTGCTTCATTTGGCGGTTATTCGGTTTATTGGCTCGCAGGCAACCACAACAAACGCTTTAAGGCCTTTATCGCGCATTGTGGGGTCTATAACCTGGAGGCCATGTTCGGACAAACGGAGGAAATCTTCTTTACCGACTTCGACATGAAAGGAAGGCCATGGGATGTACCGACGCCACGCAGCTATACCGATTTCTCGCCCCATCGCTTTGTGGGGCGATGGGATGCACCCATCCTGATCATCCACAACGAAAAGGATTTTAGGGTGCCCTTGGCACAAGGCATGGAAGCTTTTACGGCGGCTCAGTTGCGCGGAGTGAAAAGTCAATTCCTCTATTTCCCCGACGAAAACCACTGGGTCATCAAACCACAAAACAGCGTGTTGTGGCAGAAAGTATTCTTCAACTTCCTCGGTGAACAGCTGAAATAGCCAACTTAACGAGATTTCGTCAGGCGCAGTACACGTTGCTCGGTGTGTCCCCCGAAATCGAGGGTTACCCGGCAATTGTAGATGCCCTGCGCTAAATTTCCGGCATCGACCGTCCATTCGTGGTTGCCCGAGGAGAACGAACGAGCGGCCTCCTCCATCAGCTTTCGGCCCGACGCATCGTACCATTCCATGCGTACCCTTGCCGACTCAGGCAAAGCCAAAAGCAGGCTCATCTGTTCGGTAAACGGATTCGGATAGCAACTCAGCTCGAGCGAGCCCGAACGGGTGTTCAAGCGGCGAGGCACCGTTAGGCGTGCATCGGGTATCGGCACACCCAAGCCATCGGCCAGCTCGCATTCTTCCAGGGCTACAGGCGATGAAAGATCGGCCGGGATCGTGTGCACCTGATCGTCGAAAACCAAATGAACCAGATCCTCACCCGCTTTCACACGCATCGGCACCTCAGTTACCCATCCCAGGCGCAATGCTCCACCCTGTCGGGCGTAAACAACTGGAGAAGAGCCGGCAGGCGCGTAGGGGATGCGTACCTCACGAAGCGAAAGTTGATCATCCAATTGCAATTCGAGCGACACAGCGCCCAACTCCAGGTCGGTGGTTGCGCGAATGGGCCAAATATTCATCTCGTCGGAGGGTAGCCCACCCACCGATAGATTCACACCGGCCGACTGACGAGCACCCGCCTGGGGCACATACGATCCGTTGGCATCGCCCGCAGTGAGTGCGCGGAGGTGAACCTGGATCGAATCTGATGTGAGCACCACATTGGTGTCGGTAAAGATCCAATTCGGAATAACCAACGGATGGTTGGGGTTTGTGAAGCGATTTAAAATTTGCAGACCGTCGGTGGCATTTACCACTGAGCTTACATTCACATCGGCCGCCCTAAAGAACATCCCCTGCAAGGGAATTCGCCTGGTGTAATGCATCAGCGCCGCATGTGCGTCGGTGGCATTCACCCCGCCCCAAGGCTTTTGGGTCGACATGGCGAATGCATAAGTGGAATCGCGAAGCACATCAAGGAACAAGAACCGACCCATGCCATCGGTTAACATACTATCTAATTCGGATGAACCCGACATCAATCGCACCTTGCTGTTGTTCATGGCAGTGGATGAGCTATTGAGATAGGAAACCCTACCCGCGATTTTGCCGCAGTTACCCACAGTAAGGTTCAGTGTAATAACACTATCGCAGCCCGTGTGATTGATAAGGGTGTCGCGGTACACACCGCTCACTGTTCTGAGCGCTCCATCAAAAAAGAAACCCAAACATACCGCGCGGGCAAAGGAATAGCTGCTGGCGGTGCTGCACACCAAGGTACCTACTTGGGTGGAGGCTTCAGCAAAATTCTTCAATGCCTCTCGGTTTCCAACCTGATCCACCGCGCGAATGAAGAAATCGTAGCGATTACCAATACTACCTGTATAATTATACTCTGTTGAAGCAGCAGGAAGCGTTGCCAGAAGCTGATAAGGGGTATTATTTTCTGAAACAAACAATTGATAGAATGCGATTCCTGAACCGTGCAAATCATCGTTACCTTGCCAACGCACCACGAAATTAGTCTGGTTTTGTATGGCTTGGAGGGGCTGCACAGCGGTAGTAGGTGGCGCAGCATCAACTGTATTGAAAACCGTATTGGTGGTGATGACCGCATTGATGTCAAACAATATGTCGGCCGATGCAAGGACGGAGTCGCCCGTTGAGCCATTCGATTCAGGCAAAATAAAATACTTCACAAAACCCTCTCCTGAACCAATCAGGTCATTAATTTTGAGAAACCCAGCCATAGGGTCGTCGGGGGGAAGGCCATTGCTGCGATTAACACTTTGCATCACCCAGAAAATTTCGTGCGTAGTAACATCCACGCCCGCCGTCACCTGCACATCAACCCCAATATTGGCACTATCTTGTAAAGGGAGGGTTACTGTATAGTTGGGCCGACCAAAAGGAACTGGGAATACATACGGCCCAAATCCGAACTCTTTTAAGCGGAAACTCAAAGGATCGAGTGTGCTATCGAGTCTTTGCCGGATGGTAACCCTTTGAGCCGCAGTCGTCGCAAAATCAGGATCATTTTCGAAGTAAATGGTATATTCCATCGTATCATGTGCCGAAACATAACGAGCGGGACCATAACCCAAAGGACCCACGATCTCGTTTGGATCACAGGCCCTCACCACAGGCGTTTCTTTGCATAGAATAAAATGAGCACAACGACCCGCTCCCATTGCCCCGGAGGGCACATTTCCCGTTGCTAAATCAATGACTGCCGTAACACAACCCACCGAACGAGAAAAACTATTTCCACCAGTAACACAATTAAAAATACCCATACCGCACTTCACTCCAGCCAGAACCGCCCCAGCAACAGCGCCGGGAGCCGCGCCAACCACAGCACCCATTCCTGCATATCTAATTCCATCCTTAACACAGCCAAAGACAGTTCCGGCACAGCCTCTCCCTCCAAATACCATATCAGTAAACTGGTTGCAGAATATTCTAATTGGCGGAGCCGGGGTATTACAAGGTACAGGACCAGCTGAAGAACCTCCGCCAGAACCAGGACCCGAACCAGGACCCGAACCAGGACCCGAACCAGGACCCGAACCAGGACCCGAACCAGAACCCGAAGGCGGGCCAGTTGGACCCGATGGCCCGGAAGGCGGACCAACAGGACCTGTGCTACCAGGCTGGGAACTACCCGGGTTTGAATTACCCGGATTATTGCTGCCTTGGCTACCACCATTTCCACCAGGACCAGGATTTCCTCCACCTGCACCTGCGCCGCCACCACCGCCACCATTGCCCCCACTTCCCGGAGTGCCCTGACTACCTCCAGCCGATCCACCCTGGCCCCCTTTTCCGCCGCCACCACCATTTCCCGGAATGACACCAATCGGTGAGTATCCCCATCCCCCAGTTCCACCTACTCCCCCGGTACCCCCATTCCCACCATTAGAACCAACACCCGGACCAAAACCCGATCCACCAGTCCCCCCTGCCCCTCCATTACCGCCATTTTGTGCTTGACCACCAGCGCCACCGGCCCCGCCAACTCCACCCGTTCCGCCAGGGATTCCAACGCAAGTAGAAACTCCACCAGAACCACCTACCCCGCCATTACCGGGAGGAATAACCCCATTACCAGGTCCGCCCGCACCACCGGCACCACCCGAACCAGGTTGCACAACGCAATTGCCCGGACCACCCTGGCCACCATCACCCCCGTCCTGGCCAATGTGCCCAGGATTTCCAGCATAACCTGCCACTCCCAAACCCGGAACCGTTGCATCATAACACATATACAGTGTATCTAAAGTCGCTGAAACCTCTAAGCGAAACCGACCGCCATAGACACTATTGTATGCAGTGAAGCCATCATCATCAATCCTGAATTTACTCGTATCGAAACCCGAAATACCCCCCATAGCAACCAAAATAGGCCAGCGCTGATTCCTCCATGGCTCAAAACCCGTGAGGAAAGCATCGGTTTGATCAAACGAACTCAAACTCTGTACATCGATGCGAAATCGGGAAGCAGAAGTGGACTGCACCTGAAGCTGTCCGTTGACCTGCACAAAATCCCAGCCCGGATCCATACCAGCGACACCCTGTGGATGGTTAATTTCCCAATGCATAGAGCCTCCAGCACTCAGTGCCAGCGAACCGTAGGTAGATTTGCCAATTCGAAATCCGGGATCTATATCGTAATGTGGACAAGAAGCGCAAAACATGCCCGCAGTATCCGCCATACTCAGAACACCCCTTTGTATGTACGCAGCTAAAATTGAATCACGAAATGCACTGTAATTTTGAGCCAACAACAAGACCGGACCTGAAAATGCTGAAGCAGTATCCAAAATAGCATTGCGGTACATTTCAGCGAGCAACAATTGCATTTGAACAAACTGAATGGCCGAATAACCCTGCATCTGTTGGGTATAAGGGAATTGAGCATTCAAAAAATTACGCACCGTCACGTTGGCCACGACCTGACCACCCGGCCGAAGTCCCTTTCCAATCATGGGAATTGTTTTCATCCCATCACCACTTTGATAAGCCAAGGGAACAAGGCCCGACTGGAAGAACCGGTCGAGGCCGAATGCCTGAGCACCAGAACCCGAAGCAGAATAATTGACCGCCACAATCTCCGCATAATCAGGTAAAGAAATTTCAGTACGAGCGAAAGGAATGTCAATGTTTCCCGTGTTCTCAAAAACAAAAGAAAATACAACCTGCCGACCTACCCGTATCACATTCGGAGAAACCGAATAACCACCCATCACATAACCCGATGATTCCACAACCCGAATTCCATTCACCAGCGCAATGGTTGCACCATCTGGATTTTCACTTTCCAGGGTATAAGTACCCGCCGCCACGTTGGTCAAATTCCAGGAAAGCTCTACCTGCATGCTGTTGACGTAGGAAGATACCACCGCCACAGCCATAGATTGACCACTCGAATTGCGAAGACGGAAAACTCCACCCGGCCTGAAACCAGCGCCCCGCACCGCAGTAGAAACGGGGCCCTGTCCCAAAATATGGGGCGTGCACGACAAAATCTGGTAAGGCAGGGTGCGGGCCAGAACGCCGATGCGTTGAACCCGGGCGTAGCGGTTCTGTGGATTCACCATGATGTAGTAAGAACCAGCCTGGGTATTGGGCACCAACACCTGCTGATCCAAACCGTGAAAGCCAGAATGCATAAAATCATAATCAGAGGCCGAAGGCACCCGACCAAAAGCCACATACACCTCGTTGAGGCCCGAGAAGTTCAGATTGGAGGTTACGTCCACCAATAAATCCAGACCTGCCAAAGTTTGCACCTTATAGTAAACAGGCTCATTGAGGTCGGCAGTGGCCGAATCCAAAACACCAAGTGCCAATAACTGTGCATCCACAACCAAAGTGCCCGATGACCGCACATTGTTTGCCAAATTATTTTCGGCAATAACACCGGATGTATTCGTACGCATCAACCCAAAATAAGATGAAGGATTGTGACCCGGCATACGACCACTGACCATCCATTGCGAACTATCACCCGGAAGGATGCTGAGGTAACGAGTCGTCTGGGCAAATAACAATTCGCCGTTTCCTGTAAACACGGGTGCATTACCCAGGAAAAATCCATCACGCAGCAAGCCACTGGCTGTACCCGTACCCTCATTCGCCACCGTATACTGCACCTGATAGGGCTTACCCAACAACATCGTGTCGGGAGCAGTCACCGACCGAACCACCAAATCAACCGGTGAGGCGCTGGCCGGCGATATAGAACGAACTAAGAAAAATTCATTATTATCCTCATTGGGATGTTCATAAACCAAATTCGGGACGTCGGTTTTCACAATCCAATAGTAGTTGCCCGATGCCCAGGCAGGAATGCTGACCATTACAGACTGGGTGTATGATGCAGCAGGCGCCAGTGACTGGTTGTTGAGTACAACATCCCCAATGCGGACGGCTCCGTTCAGATTGGGCAGGTTGTTGAGGTAGATGCCATCAATCACCGTGCGGTTGGTAAGGCTGCCCGGACCGTTGTTGACCACTGTATAGCTCAATTGCACCTGCTGTCCCGCATAAACGGGTCCCGACGGTAAAATAAGCGAGGTAGGTGACAAATCCGGAGCAGGAGTCAGTTGAATTTGAATGGGGGTAACCCTCCGGTTGTTGGCTCGCTGCTGATCGCCCGATAAATACTGATCAGGGTCCAGTAAGGTGATGAGATAATAAGAACCAAAAATCCCATTGGGAAGGCTGAAGGATAAGTTCTTGCTGTACTGAGCCCCTGCCGCAACAGAGCCGGAGCTGTTTGACTGCGACAGAAGTGTAGCATTGGATAATGACAAACTATCAGCGGATAAATAAATATACTCACGCCACCATGAACCAGAAAGATTGTCAGGACCGGCATTATAGACCTGCAAACTCGCCGAATAGGACTGACCCGAAGATAAAGATGCAGGAACCGCCAATTGGGTTAGCTGCAAATCATAGGAAGGACCCGCAACCGGGCCGGAAAGTGAAACGGGGTGTGGCGCAAACATCTTAGATGTACCCGCATACCCATTATTAGCTTCAAAATTGTATTCATAAAGCGATTGCTGAATATCGGTTACCACATTAAAAAAGAAACGACCTTGATGGTTGGGGGCTACAAATAGACCACGGCGCACCACTGAATCGCCCACAGCAATCACGCCATTAAACGGCAATGAATTGATCAGAATCGAGTAGGCCGGACCGCCCGAAGCCGAAGAAATGTACAAACGATCGGCAAACGATGCAGCGGTAGGACCTGTACCCCGGTTCACCACCGTCCACTCCACCTCATACACAGAATCAGCTCTAAGGGTATCGTCTATTGGCAACTGCAATCGACTAATCTGCAAATCGGGGTAAGGCGATAGGCTAATTTGAATAGCATTGCCAAAACTCGTATTATTGTTGTTGTAGGTGTATTCATAAACATCCGCACGCGCATTGGTGTGTACCATCAGATAATAGGTGCCCGAAACCCCCTGCGGCAAAGTAACAGGCTGATTTTGAGTGTAAGTCTGTCCCGGAATCAGCGGAAGAGCCCCTTGGTAAACCGCCCTTGAACCCAAAGAAATGGCCGTTGATCGGTTGAATATGGTGTCAGGGCAAAGCCAGAGCGAGTCGAACCAAACCGGAGAAGATGGTGGATTAGCACCACGGTTGCGCACCCTGTATAAAAGCGACACAGGAAGACCGGACATACCCGAACTTCCAACAACCACCGAATCCACCACCAAATCGGGGGGAGGCAAAAGGGTAATTTCTGTCGCCATTCCTGCACTACCCAGATTATTCTGCTCATCACGTTCGAGGATTACATCATCGCAGTCGGCCACTGCATGAAACCAATAAGTTCCCACCAGATGGGAAGGTAGAACAAAACTTAAATTGACAGTTCGACTGCTGTCACGGCGCAGAGGAGCCGACATATTGGCTCCTCCATTTTGAGTAGGATTGAGAACGATGGCATTACTAGGAGAAAACACACTGTCTGGCGATATAAAATAACAATTACGCCAGTTGCTGGCGGGAGGCACATCCACCTGACCTATGTTTTTGCAGATAACGGTGAGGCTCACCGTGTTTCCGCTGAATGTTGCAACCGGGGCACCGACCGATTCAACTCTAAGATCCGGAAGCGGCGATGGAACAATATTCAGAATTCCAAAAGCCGCGTTGTTGTCTTCACGCAACTCAGGCATGCGCGCGTCGGTTGTGAATCGGATGAGGCCGGGTGGACAATAAATACCCGGCTGACTGCATAGGGTCGCATCCATATTATCGGCTACCACAAAAAAATACATATTGCTTAGGATGCGTGCAGGCAATTCAACCCGTACAGTACGCAGATAGGATTGACCCGTATCGAGATAGGTTAAATTCTGGAAAGTACCCAGAAGGAAATCATCGAACTGGTTGAGGTTGTTGTCGGTCGATACATACACCCGGTCATACCAGGTTGTTGAGCCGGTTGTATATTCACCTATGTTGCGAACGCGGTAGGTGATGTCGATCTGGGTGCCCGACAAGGTTGAAGCGGGCAGCAACAAAGAATCAACCGTGAGGTCGGGCAATGAGCGGTAGCCGAAAGTGAGGCTATCTGAAAAAGTCGTGAAACAACTATTGCGGGCAGCAACCTGCCAGCGGTAATCTTCGCCCGGCAATAAGGCCTGAGTCCACAGTACATTGATTCCGGTATTGGCTCTTGTGGGCTGCGAAGGCCGGGCCTCTCCGGCACGCCATAGATAGAAATCATAAAGAACAGCACCAGCCGAAACATCCCAACTGAAGTTTATCGGTGCTGTTAGGTTAAGGGCGTTGTTGAGCGGAATCAAGTTTATTGGAATGGAGGGTGGTATGGGTTGACGCACCTGAATGGCCACTGTATCATGTACCACGCAGCCGCTAGAAGCAGTGTATTGAACGGTGTAAGTGGTGGTAGACTGAGGTGCCACGCGGATCGAAGCGGTATTTTCACCCGTCGACCACAGTCCCTGAACAAAGCCTGCTGCGATCAACTCAGTCGAATCGCCCTGACAAAGGATAGAAAAGCCGTTCACCTGAATGCTGTCTGCATACCATTGAATGTTGCGTGATGCCAAAATTCGTCCGTCGCAAACATCAGTATTCCCGTCTGACGGGTTATAGTGGATAAGATTGTATTGTCCACCCCGCTTAATATAAATCGAATCGCCCAGTTCACCAGTCGACCAAATATAAGAACCTGGAACCGAAGCGTAGAGCAAAAGGGAGTCGCCTTGGCACAAACTGCTCCCGCCCGAACCAGTTAGAATCGACACAGGACCGGGTGGTGTAGTTACCTGTACAGTAACACTGGACGTTGAAAAACAACCACTTAGTGCGGTGACCGTTACGCTATAAGTGGTGGTGACTTGTGGACTAACCATCAAAACGCTGCCTGTAGCGCCATTGTTCCATGAATAATATGCACCGCCCTGTGCCCTCAATGTGACTTGTGTACCGGCACATATCAAGACTGAACTTGCCGTTACAGATGCCACAACCGCTATGGAGTCGAATTGCACTCCTATTGAGGCCGAAGTGTCATTGCAACCCGCGGGAGTAGATACCACCACTCGGTATTGTCCGCCCACACCCGCCATAAACAAAGTATCCTGAGCTCCGCTAACATTCATGCCATTTAATTGCCATTGGTATGTATTGCCCGGCACATGGCTGGCTTGAAGCAAAACTACATCGCCCGCACATCGTGAGGTGGGCGTAAGCGGCTGAATCTGCGCCACAGCGACTGGGTGTACTACTACCTGTATGCTGTTAGAAAGCACACCGCATGGCGACTGCCCGTCATACAATATCACGCTGTATTCGCCCGATTGCGTGGCTGCATATTCGAAGGCTGTAGCTCCAGGAATGTCAATGCCCTGGTTGCGCCATTGGTACGCAACAGCCGAACTTGCCACCGACCGCAATACTACCGCTGTGCTGCCACAAACCACTGTATCGCCCAAAGCTGAAATCACAGCTTGGTAGGTGGGCGTCGGATTGACAGTGAGGTTGAGGGTTACAACACTGTCGCAACCCGCATCATTCGTGAGCGCTGCTGTATAGGTACCCGATGTACTGTAGGTCTGTCCGTTGAATACGTAGCTATTGGGCGCGCAGATTGACTGGTTGATCGTCGTGACGCTTGGCTGATTCACCGTGAGGCTCAGCGTAATTACGCTGTCGCAACCCACGGCATTCGTGAGCGTTACCGTGTAAGTACCCGATGTGTTGTAACTCTGTCCGTTGAGAGAATAAGTGTTCGGAGCACAAATTCTCTGACTGATACTTGAAGCTGTCGGCTCATTAACAGTGAGGTTCAGCGTAATCACGCTGTCGCAACCCAGGTAATTGGTCAAAACATGCGTATAAACACCGGCAGCTGCAAGGTTCTGTCCGAAGAAAGAAAAGGTTGCAGGCGCGCAAACAGAAGCATTCAAAGCAAATGAACTTGGAGCATGGCTAACAACCGAACCATTGTTGTAGATCACATTACCCATAATGGTTGCCGTAGAATCAGCAAGCTCATTAAATGAAAGATCCCAGGTGAGCGGAGCGTTAGCAGCCCCCGTTACCCGGAAGCGAACATTAAACAACAGTCCATTGATGTTTACCGGATTAAGGTCATTCCAACTCAGAAGTAAATTACCACCCGGTTGTGGTACCTCGATAATAACACCGCCCGCAATGGCACTGTTCACGTTTGTCACACCCAAATACTCCAGTTGCACAGCATCGTATCCAAACCGTAATGTAATTGCGGCCAACCCATATGCATCCTGAAGCGTGACAGGAATAGTTATAGTGTCTGATATACAAGCAGTAGCATTTCCAATGGAGCAAAGAGGCGGTGAAAGAATCACGGTCAGCAATGCAGGCGCAGAATTGCTCGAACAATTACCACCTGATGAAGCCACTACACGAAATAACATACCGTTCATCGAAGCAGAAAAATTGGTTAGGCTTAACTGGGAAGTAAACACCCCGGAATAGTTGCCCGCATCCTGCAAGTCAATCCATGAATTTCCCGCGTCAGAACTCGATTGCCAACGCAACGAAGCAGCGCCGGAGACAACTGCACCAATCGAAGTAGATCCGTTAACCGGAACTATTAGATTGCCCGTTAAGCCCCCGGTAAAAGAAGGCAACTGAACAATTCCCAAAGATCCCCCCAAATAAATCGTGGAGTCGAGAACCACAAAATTGTAATCGACTATTTCTGTTTGAGTTGCATTGAAAGAAAGTGTGGCGGGCGCATGCACCTGGAAATTAAGATTCACCAATACATCATTTAAAAGGCTTCCAGGCGTCTGGGTCGCAGCCCAAGCAATACGAATTTCCGAGGGAGAATAGGCAGAAACGAAAAGGGAATCGGAGGTGAGTGCTGCTCCACTGGAACCTAGAAATGAAAGCGACGAAGGATCATACTGAATGGCCAGCGAAATAGCACCAATAGAAGGAAAATTCCTCATCGTGATGGGTACCTGAACGGTTGACCCCGCACCACAACCTACAGTAGATCCGATTTCTACTTCGGGAATGGAGGAAGATTGAGCCCTCAAAGATGAAAAAGTTGCCAGAACAAGAACACCGAGCGCCCAAGCAAAGGAGACCGTGTAATTCTTTCGAAAACAAAAATTTCTAAGCTTAATCATACCATTATCAATTACTATAACTCAATCATCAAGAAAAAACAAGGCAATAATATTATCGGCTCTTGACCAAACGCAACTGACGACGCTCAGGCATTCCGCCCGAATCAAACAATACAGTGCACTGGTAAACACCCACCGACAAGTCCGATACAGGAAGATCAGTCGTATGTAAACCTGCTGTCAGCAGTTCCTGACGGCTACTGTAAACCAGCCTTCCTGACGCATCGCTGATCTGATAGGAGATACGGCCAGGGCGCGGCAGCTGAATCGATAATCGCGACTCGACACCAAAAGGATTGGGGTAGCATACTACCTGCCAGTCTAAACGAGCAGATGAAGACGAAACAGGTACTAAAAGTTTGGGCATGACATGCGGAATACCCGCCCAATCAGCCAACTCGCAATCGCCCAATGCCACCCAATGATGCGCAGAAACCTCAAAGTTTGAAAGGGGCTCCTCACATTCGATAATTAATAAATCAGCACCAGACTTAAGCCTCAAGGGTTGGCTGCCAAACCAGGCCAAGCGCAACACACGATCGTATTGCCTGAAAACAACGGGGGAAGATCCTGCTTCGGCTCCTGGAACACGGATATTTTTGACACGCATTCCCTCGGGAATCATCAAATCAAGCGAAATAGCCGCGACATCCAGCTCCTTACCCACCCTAATCGGCCACTCACGGTCGGAGGTACTGAAAAATCCTTCCTGTTGCAACACAACCCCTGCTGCATGACGTGAACCAAGTACGGGCACATAACTTCCGTTGGCATCGCCCGCTGTTAGCGCCCGCAGGTGCACCGCCACCGTGTCATTTTGCAATATCACTGTGGTATCAGAGAACACCCAGTCGCTCAAAGCAAACGAATTGCCTTGGGCCGCATATCGACTCAAAATCTGTAGGGCATCCGTAGCGTTCACAACCGACGATAAATTGACGTCTGCCGCTGTTTGGTACAGCCCCATGAGGGGAGACCGACCCGAAAAGTGCTGGTTGACGAAGAATGCATCGGTAGCATTCACCCCACCCCAAGGCTTTTGGGTGGATACGCCAAAACGATAGGGCTGACCAGAGGTGAGTCCGTTGAACGTGAAAAGACCCTGTGCATCGGTAATTGCGCTACCTATGAACGTAGTTCCACTCAGCAACTGAACCTGCGAATTATTCATCGCAGTAGCAAAACGGTTCAGGTAGCTGACTCGACCATATATTCGGTTACAAGGCAGAACCGTGAGGTTCAAAGTCACCATACTGTCGCAGCCCACAAAGTTGTTGAGTAAGGCGGTGTATATTCCACTATTGGCATATTGACTGCCGTTGAAGGAATAGGTAGAGGGCGCACAAATCGTGTCATTAATGACCGAAGAACTTGACTGATTGACCGTCAAATTAAGATTAACCAAACTATCACAACCGGCCACACTCATCAGTTGAACCGAATAATTACCCGATTGCCCAAAACTTTGGTTGCCTACCTGTACGACAGATGGGAAACAGATTGATTGTGTTAATGCAACCACAGTGGGCTGGTTCACTGTAAGATTAAGTTGAACAACACTGTCACAACCCATGGAATTGATGAGGTTAACCGTATAAAGCCCCGACGAACTGTAGCTCTGTCCGTTGAACGCGAAACTTCCCGGCGAGCAAATGGCTTGATTCACAACCGTGACTGTCTGTTGTGGATGCACAGTCAGGTGAAGAGTTACAAAACTATCGCATCCTAAAGAGGTGGATACCAACTGCGTATAAGAACCAGAAGTGGTGAGTATTTGAGAACCAAAAACATAACTGGCTGGTGCACACACAGCGGCGGAAACATGAACCGAGGTATCACGTCCTATGGTAAGCTGAAGCGTTACCACGCTATCGCAACCCGAAGCAGTTGTAAGTGTTGATGTATACGTACCGGAATTAAAATACAACACACCGCCGAATAGGTAACCGGTTCCGGAGCAGGCCTGAGCCATCTGTTGAGTCTGAACAGGCTGTGCAGCCGTGAGCACAAAATCACCTGAAGTATCTGAACACGAGCCCGCAGAATTTCTGACCATCAAACGATAGATGCCAGGGGTGGTAGCCAGAATTGAGTTGGAAGTTTGGCCCGGTACAAGCTGTCCATCCAGCAGCCAACGGTACGTAACATTGGGCATCTGCGTTCCTGTGAGCAAAACTGATTGGGATGGACAAATATTCGAGGGTCCACTAATGAGAATTTGTCCATTCGTACCCAATAAATTATTAACCGTCACAACTTGAGAAGTATCTGTACAACCCGAAGCGTTGCGCACGAGTAAACGATAGTTGCCCGAAATATTTACCATGACCACGCGACTGGCGAGGCCAGCAACGGGCAAGCCGTCACGAAGCCACTGGTAAGTCGCCCCCATTACAGGGGTACCCGATAGCATGACAGATTGACCTCCGCAGAGGTTTGTCGTGCCCTGAATCGATACCAATGACTGGGGATACGCACTTATTCCGACCTGAATGCCATTACTCATAGGAGAAGCGCAATTGAATGCATTTAGGAAAGAAACCTGATACAAGCCCGATTGCGTGGGAGCGTAAGTCAATTGATCTGCGCCGGGTATTGCCACTCCATCACGCATCCAGCTTAATCGAAGGCCGCTTGGCGGTTGACTGGACTGCAAGGTCACCAAGGCCCCCTCGCAAACTTGGGTAGGTGTAAGGGCTGTTATGGTACCGGCAGGAATTGCAAGATCGCGCGAAAAAGAAAAAACGCCAGAAGTGACTGAGCCACAGGAATTGCTGGCCGTTACGCTGACCTGACCTACACCTGCGGTCCATCCATTCAAATCAAGTGTAATGGCACTTGTATCTCCACCCGACATCAATACCGTTCCCTGAGGAATTGACCATACATACTGCGAGGCAGTATTTACCGGCATAATTGAAAAAGAAACGAAGTTGTCGTTCCAACATACGACCGGAGTCCCTTGTATGGAACCATTCATTACGGGTATGGTATCAACCCGCACCCAGACAGTATCCGGCACACTGTAACAACCGGCGGTGCTTTCTATTCGAACCAAATACATGCCCGACATCTCTGTGCGTGCCGAAGTGAACTCAATCTGTTCGAGCTGAGATGAAAAACCATTCGGGCCGGTCCATAAGATATTCCCCGCAGACCAGTTTTGGAGACCAAACCGAACGGTATCACCCACACATGCCACCACGTTGGCCGAGGCAATGGGGGCATCTGGAGGCACACAATTGGTGAAGGGAGCCGTTCCAACCGTACTCCATTGTCCGTTTGAATCACGTACGCGGACTGCCAGAATATGATCGCCCAACGACAGATTTCCTGTAGGCAGAGTAAAACCGCCCTGAATCGTGTTTTGGCCCAATGGAATCGCAAAAGACTGATCAAAACCGATACCTGGATCTGAATCGATGAAATAGGCCGCGGAATCCAATGTGGCTCTTGGTGTTGATACGATTGTTGCAGAGTCTATGATCCGAACCAAACCGAATACAGCATGACTCCAGTCTCCCCGCATATTCCTGGTTCGAACACCCATAAAATGCAAACCGACAGAAAGTCCGTTGTAAGGTATGTTGGAATAGGCACCGACCTGTGGCCCCCGACCTACAGGCAGGGAATAGCCCG
>SXGU01388547.1_pt1 | contig 41835 bp, 23 predicted proteins | sample 3174531 | NCBI WGS metagenome assembly SXGU01 (sample SAMN11356863, study PRJNA531348) | freshwater metagenome | isolation source: freshwater sample F1-140 | place: China: Fuxian Lake, Yuxi | collected 2017-12-25 | reverse complement strand
TCCAGGTAAATTCCCCGCTCATGAAGTCAATTACCGCTCCCGCAGGCGCGCCGGGTTCGAGGCTGAACAACAACTTCTGCACTGGCAGATCGATGTCCGTGGCGCTCGCGGTGAACCTGAGCTGCGCGCCTTCCTTAACTGTCTGATCGCTGATCGCCGCCAGAACTGGTGCGTTGTTCACTTCCTCGACGATCACGTTGAAACTTCTGCTGTCGCTCAATGCTGGCGCACCGTCGTCCGTCACGCGGACTGTGATTGTGTAGCTGCCCGGCCCCTGCGTCTCGGTTGGCGTCCAGGTAAATTCCCCGCTCGTGAAGTCAATTGCCGCTCCCGCAGGCGCGCCGGGTTCGAGGCTGAACAACAACTTCTGGGCCGGCAGATCAACGTCCGTGGCGCTCGCGGTGAACCTGAGTTGCGAGCCTTCCTTGATTGTCTGATCGATCAAAGGAGCGAGTGTGGGAGGATGATTCACAGGTTTGACGGTGATCGTGAATGTCTGCGGCGGGCTTGAGTCAACACCGCCACTCGCCGTGCCACCGCTGTCTTTCAACCGCGCCGCAACGATCGCACTGCCGTGCGTGTTTGGCGCGGGTGTGAAGCTCAACGCACCCGCGGGACTGATCGCGGGCTGAACAGAGAACAAAGCCGCGTTGCTGGCGCTCAATTGAAACGCAAGCGTTTGATCCGCTTCATTCGCGGGGCCGGCTCGAATGTTCGTGGCCCAACCTACAACCGTGTGCGGCCCGGAATCTTCATCGATGGCGAGATCCACGCCTCGGATGAACGAAGGCGGATCGTTGACGGCCGCAACCGTGATCGGAAAAGTTCTTGTCGTGGAGTCAACCCCGCCACCTACCGTTCCGCCATTGTCACGCACCGTCACCGTGATGATGGCCTGCCCGTGGCCATCCGGCGCTGGCTTGAAGGAGAGAATTCCGGTCGTGCTGGGGCTGGCAAAATTCACGGTCGGATTCGCGATGAGCCCGGGATTGCCCGACCTCGCAGTGAGAGTGAGAACCTGAATTTCGTTCACCGCACCCGCCGTGATGCCCGTCAAGTTGACGGTTTCTCCGGGTGAATCCTCCGATATCGTCAGCGCGGTGGGAGGGTTCAACGTGGGCGCGCTGTTCGGAGCGCCGACCGTGAGATTGAAACTGGTTTCCGCGGTGGCACCTTCCGCATCCGTCACCGTGATGGTGATCATTGCCTGGCCGGATTGGTTCGATGATGGAAGGACGATGACACTCCAATCGGCACCGCGGCCAGTGAGCAGGACATTGGTGTCCGGCACCAGTCTTGTGTTGGAAGATGTCGTCGAGAGCTGAAGCTGATCCGCTGGTGTTTCAGCATCACCAATGATGAAGGGAATGGACCCAGTGGGTCTGTTCCGAGTCCCCACTTGATCGGAAATCCTGGAGATGGTCGGGGGCGCGAGGACCGTCAGAATCGCTTCATTACTTGTGGTGGCACCCGCCGAATCGCTGACAACCACCGCATACGCGCCCTGGTTGATTTTCTGCAAATCGAGGAGCGTGAGAGTGCTGTTGGTCTCCCCGGCGAGATTTGATCCATTGAAGCGCCATTGGTATCGCAGGGGCTCGATGCCTGTCGCCGCGACAGAAAACGCGGAGGTGGCTCCGGCCCGGTTGGTGCGGCTCGCGGGGTGAAGCGTGATGATCGGTGGCGGGTCCGGGATCAGACAATAAGCCAGGCGGCTGGAGGGGATGATTTCCCGTCCCTGACTGGCGCTGGACCAAAAAAGCTGGATGACTGCCGGGTCCGTTGAATCCTCCACATACTCGATGGCGATGGGATACCGCTTGTTGGCGATCAATTCGATCGCGCCGCTGTTGGAAGCAACCGGGTGAGCGGCAAAGTCATCGATCAACAACTGATTGTTCACCCGCAACCTGACGCCTGCGTCCGATCGTGTCTCGAAAGTGTATCGCTCCGAGTGACGTGGCTGAACATAACCAATCCATCGCACTGAGTACGGCGTCCCGGCCCCAATCAACGGATCGGGTGAAGTCGCGGTCCAGTCGAAATCAATCACAGGTTCGATCCGGGACGCAATGGATGCGGTCAGGTTGGTGTCGCGAAAGTATTCCGCGGCGAGCCCTTCACACAGGCCGAGGATCGGATGCACGGTAATGTTCACGGCGGAAGAAACAGCGGCTGTTCCGAGGCTGTCGGTGGCACGGACGGTCAGCGTGTGTTTTCCCTGAAGCGCGTTCCGCCACTCGAATTGGAACGGCGCTGAAGTGCTCTCCCCAAGTTTTCGTCCGTCAGCAAAGAATTCCATGCTCACGATGCTGCCGCTCCGCGAAAGCGCGCCCGCGCTGATCACGATGTTCGTGGCGGCGGAGAAAACGGCGCGGTTCAACGGGCTCGTGATTGCGGCTGCCAGATATTGTTTGGCGCACGTTTCAAGATACCGCCCTGGAATGGGTGGATCTCCATTGGCAGGCGGTGGCGCGCCCGGCAGCCGCCAGGTGACCGCCAGGTGATCCATTCCGGAACCGTCTTTCATGAGAGCTTCGATGTAGTACCTCCTGCCTGCCTCGAGACGGATCGGCACGGAGCGGTTTTCCGGACGAGCCGGATTGCGTCGCGCTGTTCCCACCCAGTCACGCGGAGAGCTCGAAATCGGCTCCGCCGCGATCCTCACCTTCTTTGCCGGAGTGTCATCGGTGCTGAGATGGAGCGCACTCTGTTCATCCGAGCTGATATAAAATGTGTAATCCCCCGTGACGGGTGGATGCAGATAGCCGGAAAGTTTGACACCGTAGTTGTCCCCGGAGTTTGAGTGCGTTTCAAAGGAACTCACCAAATCAACGCGGTCGGGAAAATCGGGAAACCTGACATCGTTCGTCAGTGTGTTCAGCGAGGAGCCTTGAATTTCATTGAAGACCTCGCGAAGGAGAAATCCCTCCGAACACGTTCCCGGCAATGTCTGCACCGTCAGGTTCGCCGACTCGCTCGTTGTGATGCCTGCCGGGTTGCTGATCACCACGTCGAACGTCCCCTGGTTCGCAGTCTGGAGATATGGGAAGGGCAAGGTCGAACTCGTCTCACCGGGAATGGCGATGCCTTGGAACCGCCACTGGTAACTCAACGGTTCCTCGCCAGTTGCAGTGACGGAGAAGGTCAGGTTCGCGCCAACAAAAGCACTCCGGCTTTGCGGCTGAATGGTGATTTTAGGCGGCAAGATGCCGGGCGGGAAGGCGGTCACTGATTCCACGATGCCAGAAGACCAGTCTCCGTTCGTCACACGGGCGCGGGCGCGCACCAGCCCGCTGGCTGGCAGATTCGGAACGCCCAGCTCCCAACCGCCGGCGATGCGAACGCCAGCGCCGAGCGGGGCCCACTTCGCCCCGCCGTCGGTGGATAATTCAAACGTCACGGCCTGGGCCTCGGGTGAAGCGCCACCTCGGAGCCACTCGATCCGTCCGGTCGCGATGGTCAACGTCTGCGTGGCTGTGTCATTGAGAAGGCGGGCGATGCGGCTTCGCGATCTTCCGCCAACAGCGCCAAAATCTCCGCCGATGATGATTTTGCCGTCCGCCTGAATTGCCGCGCTCCGGACATTTTGATCGGCGTTGGGATTGAAATTGTTGTCGAGAGTCCCATCTGGATCAAGCCGCGCGATGTGATTGCGAGGCACTGCACCAATCGCGGTGAACCTTCCACCGATGATGATCCTGCCATCCGTTTGAAGCACGATGCTCCAGACTTCATTGTTCACTTCAGGCTTGAACCCCGTGTCCAGACTGCCGTCCGTATTCAACCTTGCGAGGCGTCCTTGAGCGGTGCCGCTCACGTTGGTGAAGACTCCGCCGATGACCATTTTCCCGTCCACTTGCATCGCCGTGCTCCAGACGCGGGCGTCCACGCCGGGATTGTAAGAGGCGTCCAGCGTGCCGTCCGCGTTAAGCCGGACGATGTGGGGACGCACCGATCCATTGACGTTTGTGAAGATCCCGCCGGCGATGATCCTGCCGTCCGGCTGCAACGCGATGCTGCTCACGTCGCCATCCAGAACGGGATTGAAAAGCGCGTCGAGCGTGCCGTCGGGATTGAGCCGTGCCATGCGCGGATGCAGGACGCCACTGACGTTCGTGAAGGTTCCCCCGATGACAATCCTCCCATCCACCTGGATGACCATGCTGCTGATGTCACCATCAGGGATGGGAACGAAGCTGGAATCCAGCGACCCGCTCGCATTAAGCCGCGCGAGACTGTTGCGCAAAGTTCCGCCAACCGAATTGAATCGTCCGCCGATCAGAATCTTTTGATCCGCCTGAATCGCGGTCGTAAGAACCGCGCCACCATTGCTGATCGAGACATTTGCATCGAAGCCGGGATCAAGTGTGCCATCCGGATTGAAGCGCGCCAGATACTGACGGGTCGCTCCGCCAACGACACTGAACCAACCCGCGCATACGATCCTCCCATCAGGCTGCACAGCAGTGCTGGCAACGGCGCCGCCGACGGTGGGGGTGAAGCTGAAATCCAAATCACCCGGAGCAGCGACTGCGCACAACACCGGTATGGCACCTGAGCAGAGCGCCATCAGCGAACGGAGAATGATCCTCAAAACCTTCAAGTTCAACTGCGCGGGAAGCCTTCACTTTCAACCCTTGCTCAACAGCGAAAGGTGCTTCGTGAAATGTTTATCGAGCACCTCCACATGGAGATCTGGATGGCGGTGCAGCGCTTCCAGCATGCTGTCTTTGAACCGGCGGCCTTTGGCGTCGAGCCCGGCCGTCAGTACCGAACCGAAGGTGACATGGAGCAATTGCCGTCCGACCACTTCATCGAGATACAACGCCTCGTCCGCCGCGCCCTTCGAGAACGGCCGCAAGGCTTCGATCTGGGTGGTCGTGGTCGAGATGTGGTAGCTCTTCCGGTCCGTGTCGAATCGGCCGCGACAGTAGGCTGCGATCTCGGCAAAGGTATCAGGCGCGGTTCTGGCAAGGACTCTCAAGGCTTCGAGATAGCTCGTGCCGGCTGTCTTGACGTGCAGGAGTTCTCCACAAACGCGACCGATGACCGGGTAGGCGGAGAATTTATCCGAGCCGCTGTGGATGCTGATCTTGTAAGGGCCGCAGAACTTCGCGATGGCAACGTGCTGGATCAAAGACTTCTCGAACGCATCCAGGTCGCCCTTGAAATCAATTCCTTTCTCGAACTCACCAATGAAGCGTGGCGCGAGGCTGACAACGTTGGGAACCTTGCGACGCTTCAACTCCAGACCGAAGAACAAATGCTCCAGCGGAGAAGTAGGCGAATCAGTTTCATCCACGGACACCTCGATCTCGAACGGGCGTCCGGCACTGGCGGAGGCAATCGCCTCGCCCATCCGCGCCGCGTAAGCCACGGCATGAGCGTACTTCACCGCGGCACGGAACAGAGACTCATGGGTGAACTTCAGCGAATGGCCTCCCACATCGAAGGTTTGATTCAAGTAACCGTCCTTCCAGCCCGAGTAAGGGGCGTTCCGTCCGGCAACGGTGAATGTTCCGTCGTTTTCAAGCGCCGCCACACTCGACTCGATTTCACTGGCGGACATCTGATCGGCGTGGTTGTTCACGAACTCGCTCGGATCGATGGTGAAGAAGCTGAATCCGGCGGCGGCGGTGCGTTGCGCGTCTTCGGGAGTCTTCAGATGATCCGCGTCCGCACCCCACGGCTCCGTGTAGCCAGCCGTTTGCAGCGCCTGGACGGCGGCGCTCATGACTTCTTCCGGCGTCCGGTGAGTGCGCGCCATTTCGCGGATGGATTGCTGGGCGAAGATTGGCGCGAAGTCGAACTTCCGGGAGGCAGCCAGGTGGCCGGGCGTGGCGAGGCCAAGGCGATCTCCGTAGCCAAACGATTTCTTCAAACCAAGGGTCGTGGGTTTTGGAACATGCATGGGAGAGGACGCTTCCAAAGCCTCCACGGTGGCGCAAGGAGTATTTGGATGACAATCCGCGCGCAGGCAAAATCCTGGGGTGTGCTTAATGGCGGATGAGGCCGCTACTGGGAGCGCTGGCATCCTTGCCGGCGTTTTGACGCTTGGGGAACTCTTCCGAACTCACTGCCCACGCCGGCAGGGATGCCGGAGCTCCCAGGCCGGATCGGGTTCCACCCGCACCGACTTTTGCTCTCACTCAAAAATCTTGTTCCTTCACAGTTCAGGCTGGAGTTGCTAGACACCGTGCCCATCAATCATGAATGCAACCCTACGCACATCTGTTTCCCTGCTCGCCCTGTTCATCACCCTCGCGGCCACGGGCGCGGACAGGAAGGCGAAACCTGTCAAGCACTCCTTCCTGGCAACGGGCGGCGAGACGCGGCTGATCTCCGAAGATGGACAGGTGACATGGCGTCACGACCTCTCAACCCGAGACGGCTGGGTGTTGAAGAACGAGAACATCCTGCTGGCTGTGAACAGGAGCAAGGAGTTCCCCGGCGGTGGCGTGGTGGAGGTCGATCAGCGTGGGAGGTCGCATTTCAAATGGACCGGATCGCAGGAGGAAGTGAACACAGTGCAGATGCTGGACAAGAATCGCGTGCTGGTGACGGAGGCCGGACCGAAGCCCCGCATTCTTGAAATCGACCACGAGGGAAAAGTTTTGATCGAAGTTCCGATCCAGTGCCAGTTGACCAATTTCCACATGCAATCACGCATGACACGAAAGTTGCCTAACGGGAATTATCTCGTGCCGCAGCTCTTCGACAAAGTCGTCCGCGAGTATGACTCAACTGGTAAGATTCTATGGGAAGCGAAGACCCCTCACTGGCCGTTCACTGCAATCAGACTGCCGGATGGGAACACACTCGTTGGCTGCACCTATGGAAATGTCGTCGTTGAGTTCAATTCAAAGGCTGAGATTGTGTGGCAGGTCAGCAACGACGATTTTCCCGAGAAGCCATTCAAGGACGCTTGCGGCGTCCAGCGTCTGCCCAACGGAAACACAGTGGTGACCAGTTACGGCGCAAAACCCGGTGAGACGCGCCTCACCGAAATCACCCGCGACAAGAAGATCGTCTGGACTTACACCGACACTCGTCCCGCCGGCATCCACCATTTTCAAATCCTCAGCACGAATGGGAAGAAGTTGAAGCGGGCCGCGCTGCGTTAGGGTCTGCGCAAAAGCAGCTTCGGGTTTTGCTGGCGGTATCCTGACAGCACTGTCCAGACCGCACAGATCTATGACGAATGAGCAACGAAGTTACTGAGGAGAGCGCAGGATAGCCTACGGTCTCCTCAGTAGAATGTCAGGAGGCACCAGCCCTGGAGTTTGGACATTTCTGATGCAGCCAGGGGCGGCAGCTACGGAAGAGTCCGGCTTGCCGTCTCACAAATCAATTGGCTGTGTTTGCCGTCTCAAATGGCGGTGGTTGGGAGCGCCGCACTCCATATCAATCGTTGCAGAAGTGGGCGCATGAATTTCTGCTATTCGTGCGCCTCTCCCTCACCCCGGCCCTCTCCCGCTGGGAGAGGGAGAACCTCTCGCTGCGCATTCTAACTCCGTGGCGGCCTTCGTTATCGAAAAGACCGGCGAAGGTAACTCCCTCTCCCAGCGGGAGGGCCGGGGTGAGGAGGGCTGCTTGAACCTCAATAAAGCCCCCTCTCCCCAACCGACGGGGAGAGGGAGAACCCGAATCGGATCTCCCATCTTTCCTTAATTCAACGGCAGTGGGGCCGGGGTGAGGGAGAATGCTCCCAACTCAGTCACAGGCTGCATGGACTTTTACAACGATTGATAGGCTTCGCGAGGTTCAGGATCGCTGACCGTGAAGGGAGCCTTGCACATCAGTCACAGCGGGAGTTTCGCCCCGTTTCATTCTCGAGGTGTCGGTGTCCGGGAGGATTCCTGCGCCGCCTTGACAATCTCATCCACAAGTTCGCCAGGTTTCCACTCGTTGCCGATGAGGATCTTTTGCACCCGCCCCTGGGTGTCCAGAACGGCGGTACGCAGTTTGTGATCCCATTGATCGTTACGGACCACGATTGGAAGATTGAACTGTTCGGTGATCGCATCAATGTCGATCATCGCGCCTGTCACGAAACTCCACTTCTTCGGATCGTACTCGTAACGCTGGGCATAATTCTTGAGCACGGTTGGCGTATCGTGATGTGGATCGAAAGAGATCGAGAGAAGATGCCAGTTCGTCGGTCCGGTGGTGCTCGCGGCGAGCTGGTTGTAAGCGAGGGAGAAATTGCGCGACATCAGCGGGCAGAAATTAGGTATCGGGCATCTCGTGAAGATGAAGGTCATGACCACCGCCTTCCCTTTGAAATCGGAGAGCCGGATCGATGAGCCCAGTTCATTGGTAAATTGATAATCCGGCACCACATCTCCCAGCTTCAATTCCTCCACCTCCCGCACAATCCGAACAGGGGGCCGCTCCTGCACGGCTTCCGGCGACGCCGTCGCTGTCTTTTTCAACTGGTCGATCCACGAATCATTTTCCGTGACGCTCAGTCGGAAGGTTACGGCGTCACCCTCAGAGATGCCTGCCAGTTCGTTTGTGCTCTTCACGCTGAATGGCATCGTCATCGCAGGCATGTAGTCCGGCACCTCGCTGTGTTTGATGGTGATGGAGCGTTCACTTGACTCGACCTTCCTCACAACTCCGGTAACCGGGTAGGTTTTCACCGCGCCTTCGGTTCCAGGCGAAGATGCTTTGGCGGGCGGGGCGGGTTTGGTTCCACAACCCGCCACAAGCAGTGAAAGGCAGATGAAAAAAACGCGGCAAATCGGATTGAACATCGTGATAATTTTATCCCACAGGTCCGCGCAAAAACAACTTTGGATTTTCCTGTGTATGTGCCCTCCACGAACCCACAGTCTCAACACGGAGATTTGGTGAACGCAGTGCGGTGGAGCCGCACCCAAGGAGTGCGGATTTTAGTCCGCAGGAACGCCTGAACAGCCCTTGAGCCGAGAAGATCGAGGTGGGTGGCTCTGTCGCTGGTCCAGTCACCGAACAGTGACAGCCTCTTGGGAATGGCAAGGCAACGAAAACTCCTGACTGGCTTGGTGATTTCACACTCCTGCGGAATGAATTCCGCGCTCCGAAATTCTCGCGGCACGCGAGGGTTCGGATGTATTGCAGAACGGAGCAATATAACCTTTCCTTCCCTCCTTAGCCTCCGTGTCCTCCAAAACTCTGCGCTGAAGCACGGGCGCACCCCACAGCCAACAAAGTTGATAGTCCCCATGCATCCGCCTTGCGAAAGGAGGCTCTCCGTTGCCCGTTGATAGGGATGGCTTTCCTGCCCGCCGTGAATGCCGGATGGATGGTCGCATCCTCTACCGATGCCACATGGTGTGGGTGACGCCGATCCCTCCGGACTCCTCTGAAGCCTATCAGAACCTTGCAATACACTCAGTTTTCCGGAACAGTCGGGATGAAGCCAATGTTGGTCCGTTACCGATACGATGAGGTTTTATGCTGAAACTGAATTCTGAGCTTGAATCCACCCGCTTTTCGTCATCCAACATCGTCTGACGCGCTCACCGCATCGCATGGCAAACAGCTCTTCCAGCGTTGGCGTGCGTGGTTGCTTCCTCCGCTGAGCCGAAGCCCGAGGTGCCCATCCTTGCCAATCTTTCCTTCGAGCAGCTTTCGCAGATCCAGGTTGCCTCGGTATCGAGGCGGGAGGAAAAATTATCAGAGGTCGCCGCGGCGGTGTACGTCATCACAGGCGAGGACATCCGGAGATCCGGCGTCACGAGCATCCCCGAGGCCTTGCGTTTGTCGCCCGGAGTGGAGGTCGCCCGGCTGAACTCGCACCGTTACGCGGTGAGCATCCGCGGTTTCAACGGCGAGTTTGCCAACAAGTTGCTGGTATTGCAGGACGGACGATCGCTCTATACCCCGCTCTTCGCAGGGACCTTCTGGGACGTGCAGGACACGATGTTTGAGGACATCCAGCAGATTGAAGTCGTCCGAGGACCAGGTGGCACGGCTTGGGGAGCCAACGCTGTGAACGGAGTCATCAACATCATTACCAAGGACGCGCGGGAGACGCAGGGATCCATGGTCACCGGCGGTGGGGGCGTGGGGGAGCGGGCGTTTGGCGCGGCGCGGCACGGCATGAAACTCTCCGAGCATTCGTGGCTGCGCGTGTACGGCTCGTGGTTCAGCCGTGATAACACCGACTTTGCAAGTGGCTCGTCGGCAGGTGATAACTGGCAGCAATCGCGCGGTGGCTTCCGTCTCGATGCGCAACCCTCGGCCCAGAATCATTTCACGCTCCAGGGCGAAACCTATGGCGGACACGCCAGGCAGATCATTTTTACAGGTCCGGACGTGATCAACATGCTTGGCGGACATCTCATCGGGCGCTGGCGGCACACAATCAGTGAGTCGTCTGACTTGAATCTCCAGACCTACTATGATGGCACCCGTCGAGAATCCGGTCAGGGCATCACGGATCAGGATACGTTCAACTTCGAGGGACAACACCGTTTCGCGCTGGGGAAACGGCAGGAAATCAACTGGGGCTTGAACTACCAGCATACCCAGAACCGCACCGTCGGTGCTTCCGGGCTCGTGTATTCGAGTCCCAATCTGGGCCTGGACCAGGCCGGCATCTCCGTGGACGACACCCTGACGCTGGTACCAGAGCAACTGAAAATCTCCACCGGCCTGAAGTTGGAACATAATGAATTCACGGGCCTGGAAATATTGCCCAACGCCCGGTTGTCCTGGACGCCATCCACGCGCCAGACGTGGTGGCTGGCGGCCTCTCGCGGCGTGCGCATTCCCTCCATCGCCGACAACGATTCGAGTGCGGTTTTGAACCTGCCCGGCCCCACGACTTTCCAAAGCCTCCCCAACACCGCACTCGATGCGGAAGTGTTGTGGACCTACGAAGCGGGCTGGCGAATGTCGCCCGCACAGAACCTGTCCCTGGATGTCGCGGTGTTCTTCAATGATTACGACCATTTGCGCACGCGTGAAAGGACCATCTCACCAGGGAGGATCACCCAGCGTCGGGGCCAGTTGATGACCGGCGAGAGTTATGGTGTGGAACTGGCGACGGGCTGGCAGGTCACCGATAACTGGCGATTGCGCGGAAGTTACACCCACTTGGAACTGGAACTTCTGCCCGTAGCGGGGAGCACCGATACCGCTTCACAAGCGCAGGAAGGGTTCAGCCCGCAGCATCAATTCGGATTTCACTCCGCACTGGACCTGCCGGGCAATGTCTTCCTGGATCCCGGAGTGCGCTATGTGGGTGCGCTCGAAAGCCTGAATGTGTCCAGCTATGCGGCGTTGGATTTACGCATCGCCTGGCGTCCGTGCCCGCAATGGGAATTATCCGTGGCGGCTCAAAATTTGCTAGACGACCGCCACGCGGAGTTCAAGAACCCGGTGACACTCCCGGCGGCCAGTGAAAATGGGCGGGTAATCCATGGGAAAGTGACCTGGAGATTTTAGAAAGGTGCCAAGACCGTGAATCATCACGCGCAGTATGCTCCACGCCCTCGGCTTCGGCAGGCTGTCGGCCTGCTCGCCAGCCTCCTCTGCTCGTCCGTCCGGTCAGCAGAGCCGCCCATCCTCGCCAATCTTTCCTTCGAGCAGCTTGCTCAAATTGAAGTGACCACCGCGTCCAAGCGCCCTGAACCGCTTGCCCGCACGCCGACGGCGATCTCGGTGGTCAGCGGCGAGGAATTAAGGCGGTCGGGCTCTGTGTCCCTGCCGGATGCGTTGCGGTACGTGCCCGGAATGGATGTCGCCAGGATCAGCTCCGCCTCGTGGGGCGTGGGCTCGCGAGGGTTTGGAGGTCAGTTCGCAAATCAGTTGCTGGTCATGATAGACGGCCGGTCTGTTTATGACCCGGCATTCAGAGGCGTGTTGTGGGACAGCGCGACAGTGATGCTGGAAGACCTCGACCGCATCGAAGTGGTTCGAGGGCCGGGTGGCAGCCTTTGGGGAGCCAATGCAGTCAACGGCGTCATCAATATCCTCACCAAGAGCGCGGCTACCCCCCCCGCTCCGTGTATGGTAGGATGACCTGGAGGTACTGGACTTTTATTTTCTAATGTCTAAATCATCGCACACATGATCACATTGCAAACTCCAAACGAGACGCACTGCAGATTAGGGAATGATTTGAGGAGATTGAACCAAGGAACCTTCGCTTCCCGGCTGCGGAAACCTTTTGCGAGCAAGGCATCATTCGAGTCATGGGAGGCAGGGCGAATAAGTTTCGCCAAACACGCTTTTGATCTGACATGAGATCCAACAGCAAAACCCATCACAACGCCGCGAAACGCCGGCATGATTCCCTTCGTGGATGCGGGAGCTGGCTGGCAAACCTGGTGCTCGCGTTTTTCCTTCTGGCGCCTCCGTGCTCCGACGCGGCTCAAGCTGTGGCCGGGGTGCCCGAATACAACCTCAAAGCAGGCTACCTCATTACATTTACCCAATACACAACATGGCCCACCAATGCCTTCCCTTCGACGAACTCACGTCTTGTCATCGGAGTTCTTGGCAACAACCCATTCGGACAGGCACTGGATCAGACAGCTCAGGCCCAGAAGAGCACCCGGCCACTTACGGTGCGAAATATCAGCACACCTGAGGAGGCCGCGCTTTGTCATGTCGTCTTCCTGAGCAAGGAGGAAAGCCGTAACGAAGCCCAGTGGCTGGAGGCGCTCAAAGACAAGCCGGTGCTCACCGTGGGTGAATCCGGCCAGACGATCAAGCGAGGCGGGATCATCGAGTTCGTCATGGAGAACAAGCGCGTGCGATTTGACGCCAGTTCGCGCGCCATGTCCGGCGCGAAATTGAAGATCAGTTCGCAGATGCTCGGATCGGCGCGCAAAGTTCACAAGGCTTCCACCGATTCAGAGAAATAGCCATGCGCCGTCTGCAAAACATGTCGGTGCGTCAGCGGTTGATCTGGCTGGTCTTGGTTGCGAGCCTGCTGGCGCTGATCTGCGTCATCGGAGCGGTGTCGGCTTACGAGATAAACACATTTCTCCCCTCCGCTCAGGATCAGTTGGAGAGCGAGGCGGTGATCCTTCAGGAAGCACTTCGAGCCACGCTCGAGTTCCACGACAGCGACACAGCCCGGCGTTATCTGGAGACTCGCCGGGCCATTCCTGAACTCGCAGCAGCCGCTTTGTATGGAAAGGACGGCCAGGTTTTCGCGGAATACCACCGACCGGATGTCAACATACTGACTCTCCCCACCATTCCTGCTCCGGCAGGGGCTTACTTTACCCCGCGCCAGCTCACACTGTGGCAACCGGTCAGGAAAGATGGGGAACTCCTCGGCCACCTGGTTCTCATCCGCGACTTGCCGCCGTGGTACCGGCGGTTGCCGCAATACTTCATCATGTTTGTCGCGGTGTCAGGCGCTCTGGTTCTGGTAGGTGTGACCATCCAACTGGGCGCGAACCGGCATTTCCTGCGTCCGCTCGTTTCGCTCGTCAACACCACCAGCCAGGTGATTCAGCGAAATGATTACACCGTACGCGCCGAGGTGCGCCGCGATGATGAGCTGGGGCGGCTTGCCCAGGCCTTCAACCAGATGCTCGAAGTCATAGGCCAGCGAGACGTGGCCCTCCGCCAGGCCGGAGCACAAATCCAGAAGGTGTTCGACGCCACCACCCAGGTCGCCATCATCGCCACGGACCTTCAAGGAATCGTCACCGTCTTCAACACCGGGGCGGAGCGGATGCTGGGTTACCGCGCCGAGGACGTGGTCGGCAAACTTACTCCAGCCGCCTGGCATGTTGCCGGAGAGATCGAGACGCGCGGGGCGGAACTGGCCAGAACCTACGGCCGCGCCTTGCATGGGTTCGACGTTTTCGTGGAGGCCACCCGCCGAGGCCAATCCGAGGCGCGCGAGTGGACCTTCGTCCGCAAGGATGGCTCGCAACTGAAGGTATATCTCGCGATCACGGCATTACGCGATGCCTCCAACGCAATCTCCGGCTTTCTGGGCATGGCAAACGATGTCACCGAGCGCATACGGGCGGAAGCCGAGCTGCGTCGGAGCGAGGAACGGTTCCGTTCCCTCATCGAGAACGCCTCGGACATGATCACGGTGATCAACTCCAGCGGGATCATCCGCTTTCAAAGTCCTTCGTCTGAGCGCGTGCTGGGTTACGCGCCTGACACCCTGGTTGGCAAAAGCATTTTCGAGCTGATCCATCCTGAAGATCAGACCACGGGACAAGACGCATGGCGAAGAGCTCTCGACAATCCCGGGCTCGCGGTATCCATCGAAACAAGACTACGCCATCAAAACGACCAGTGGCGGACAATCGAAGCCGTGGGCCGGAGCGTGCCCGAGGAATCGGCGGAGGGTTATCTGATCCTCAATGCGCGGGACGTGACCGAAAGCCGGAAAATGGCGGAGCAATTTCGCCAGTCTCAGAAAATGGAGGCCATCGGCCAGTTGTGCGGCGGTGTGGCGCACGACTTCCACAACATCCTCTCCATCATCCAGGGCAACATCTCGCTCATGAGGTTGCAGGACGAACTTTCGGCGGAGATGAAGGATAGCATCACGGAGGTCGGCGAGGCCGCCACCCGTGCGGCCAATCTCACCCGACAACTGCTCGCCTTCAGCCGCCGCCAGACGATCCAGCGCAAGGAACTCGACTTGAATGAAGTGGTCTCCAATCTCACGCGGATGTTGCAGCGAATCGTCGGAGAGGACGTCCGCATACAAACCAGCTGCTCGCCGCACCCCGCCCGCATCAGCGCGGACGCGGGGATGATGGAGCAAATCCTCATGAACCTTGTGGTCAACGCGCGCGACGCCATGCCGCGTGGCGGCAAACTCGTCATCGAAACCGCCAAAGCGGAATTCGATGAAACGATCGTCGAGCAGACCGCCCAGGCTCGACCGGGAAAATTCATCAGCCTGAGTGTTACCGACAGCGGCTGCGGCATCCCTCCGGAAACCCTGCCAAAAATCTTCGAACCGTTCTTCACTACCCAGGAGGTGGGAAAAGGCACCGGGCTGGGCCTCGCCACCGTTTACGGCATCGTCCGGCAGCACGAAGGCTGGGTCAGTGTTTACAGCGAAGTGGGATTGGGGACAACGTTTCGCGTTTACCTGCCGTACCAATCAGAAGCCACTGAAGTCAGGCCATCGGCACCGGTTGCCGCGCGGGCTCAAAGTGGGAATGAAACCATACTCGTCGTCGAGGATGAACCCCAATTGCGAACCCTTGTCCGCCGCATTTTGTCACGCCAGGGTTACAAGATTCTTGAAGCGTCCACAGCCCGCGCCGCCTTGGATGTCTGGAAACAACATGCGGGCGAAATCCGCCTGCTCCTGACCGATCTTGTCATGCCCGACGGAATGAGCGGCATGGAGCTGGCCCACATGCTTCTCAATGAACAGCCGTCGTTGAAGGTCATTTACACGAGTGGCTACAGCCCTGAAATCGCAGGCAAGGATGTACCGCTCCAGGACGGCATCAACTTCCTCGCCAAACCGTTCGATTCACACCAGCTATCGCGTGTCGTTCGCACCAGCCTCGACGGGTGATTTCCCAACGCCGGCAGAGTTCTGATCTTACCTTAATCCTGATCCTCCTCTGGATCTCCTTCACAATGCGGTCCGCAGTTCACCCGAGCTGACCTCCCACCGCTTCAGCTCCCTGCCAAGCTCGCGCGGCCAGTTCTCGTCGGTGGCGGTCATGAAAACCTGACCGCGACACGCGTGCGCCCGTTCGAGCAACGGCAACAGCCCGGCACGGCGTCCTCGATCCAATTCCCCCATCACGTCATCAATCAGCAACACTGGCGGCGAACCGTGAAGGTGGCTAAGGTACTCTGCCTGCGCCATTTTGAGAGCAATCACCGCGGAGCGCTTTTGCCCTTCGCTGGCAAATTGCAGCGCCGACTTTCCGTCAACAGCGATCACCACTTCATCCCGGTGGGGGCCCACCAAAGTCATCCGCATGGTTCGTTCACGCGAGCGGGACTGGGCCAGCTCGACGGCAAAGTCCGCTTTCACCGCAGGCTGGTAGCTGACAGAAAATTCCTCCCGTGCCCCGGTGATCTTAAGATACGCGGCTACCGCAAATGGCACGAACTCCGGAATCAGCTTTGCCCTCATCCGGATGATCTCCGAACCAGCGCTTTCCAGCTCGGAAGTGAAACCAGCCAATGCAGCTTCGTTCAACACTCGTTGTTTCAGCAAAGCGTTGCGGGCTCGCAGAGCCTGGGCGTAACGTCGCAACATCCCGAGATACGCCGGATGCGTTTGGGTCAGGAGGAGATCCACGAACCGGCGGCGTCGGCTCGCGGGTCCCTTCACCAGTTGCAGATCCTCGGAGCAGAAGACGACAGCGCGCAGGATACCCAGATAGTCTGCAAGGCGGCGGACCGGTTGCGAATTCAGGGTGAGATTGCGCTCCCGGGCTGACCAGTAAATCTTCACCATGCTGGAGGATTGCCCCTCAATCTCAGCGCCGACAAAATATCCCTTGTGCCCGTGTCTTACCATCTGAGCGCTTCCCACTCCACGAAACGAGCGCAACGTGGCGATGAGGTAGATGGCCTCCAGGATGTTCGTCTTGCCCTGAGCATTTGGACCGAGAAGAAGATGAAAGCCCGGAGAGAAATCCACATCCAGACGGGCGTAATTCCGAAAATCTCGAAGCCGTAGATGAGCCAGATGCACGCTCGCTGTTAACCGCGATTCATCCGGCGGGCGATCAAAAAGGAGTTCCCTTCACGATCGCTTTCACCTGACCTCGGTGATCTTTGATCTTCAGCCGCTTATCCACTTGACCCGGCAAGGAGCGCATCCTTAATCTCGCGGCTGTGTTGTTAGGCACCTTTCATGTTTGCGCAACTTAAAGGCCTCTTTTCCAATGACATTGGGATAGACCTCGGAACGGCAAATTCGCTCGTTTACGTACGCGATCAGGGAATTGTGCTGCGCGAACCTTCCGTCGTAGCCATCCAAGCCGGCACGACCAACGTCCTCGCGGTTGGCGAAGAAGCCAAACGCATGCTCGGACGCACTCCCGGAAACATTGTCGCCATCCGCCCGATGAAAGACGGCGTGATCGCGGACTTCGAGATCACGGAGTCCATGCTGCGGCATTTCATCCAGAAGGTTCATCATCGCAAGCTCATTGCCCCCCGTGTCGTCGTTGCCGTGCCCTCCGGGATCACTGAAGTCGAAAAGAGAGCCGTCAAAGATTCGGCCACCCATGCCGGCGCCCGCGAAGTTTATCTGATTGAGCAACCCATGGCCTCGGCCATTGGCGTCGGACTTCCCGTACATGAACCGGCGGGAAACATGATCGTGGACATCGGAGGCGGCACCTGCGAGATCGCCATCATTTCCCTCGCGGGAATCGTGTTCAGCCGCAGTCTCCGTGTCGGTGGTGACGAGTTCGACGAGACAATCGTTGCCTACATGAAGCGAGCCTACAACCTGATGATCGGTGAACGCACTGCGGAGGAAATCAAGATCCGCATTGGCTCGGCTTTTCCGTTGGAGCAGGAGATTTCCATGGAGGTCAAGGGACGCGACCTGAGTTCCGGCCTTCCCAAAACCCTGCCGCTCCGCTCGGAGGAAGTTCGCGAAGCATTGAAGGAACCGTTGACCAGTATTTTGGAATCCGTGCGCATCACGCTCGAACGCTGCCCACCAGAACTTGCCGCTGATCTTGTCGATCGTGGCATCGTCATGGCTGGTGGAGGCGCTTTGCTGCGAGGCGTGGATCGTCTGGTCGCGCAAGAAACCGGCCTGCCAGTCCATATCGCGGATGATCCGCTGACCGCCGTGGCGGAAGGGACAGGACGAGTCCTGCAAGAACTCCAATTTCTCAAGCGAGTTGCCTCCTCAAGCCGCGTGTGATTTCAAGCGCCAAGCCCTGTGCGTTCACTCGAAGACATTTCCTTCGAGTGAAAGATGTTTAAGCGGCCGCAATATATTGCTCTTAGTGTCGTCCTGCTCCTGGCGCTGATTTTCATCAGCCTGCCATCCCGAACGACCGCGCATCTGAAGATCGCTCTCGGCAGCTTGTTCCTTCCTCTTTTCGGTTTGGCCGGGTCCACTCAAAAGGTGCTGGATCAAGGGAGTGTTGCTTTGCGATCCAAACGTTCCCTGGTTCAGGAACTTGAACAACTCCACCTCGAGAATGAACAGCTCCGCATCTTCACCAACCAGACGGCCCAGGTTTGGGAGGAAAACAACCAACTCCGCCAGGCCCTGACCTGGCAGCGGCAGGCCCGCTGGCCCTTGAAACCCGCGCGCGTCATTCTGCGTGATCCAGCGAATTGGTGGCGATCTGTTCACATCGACCTTGGACACCGCGATGGCATCACCACCAACATGCCGGTACTCACCACAGATGGCCTCGTGGGCAAGGTGATTCTTGTTGGCTACAACAACTCGCAGGTGGTGCTCATCGGTGATCCAAACTGCCGTGTCTCGGCTCTGATTGAGGATCTGGATCGCTCAAGCTCGACTCGCAAGCCTGCTTCTCCGGTCAGTCACGGAGTCATTGTATCGGGGGAATCCAGCATTCTCGATCCTACCATCGTTGACCTCACCTACATCGACCGGCAAACCCCGCTGAAGCCTGGACAGAGAGTTCTGACCAGCGGACTCGGCGGAGTTTTCCCACGGGGTATTCCGATAGGCCAGATCGCCGATTCTTCAAGTGTCGGTTACGGACTTTATCTCGATGCTCGCGTCAAACTGTCGGCAAATCTTGCTCACCTCGACCAGGTTTGGGTCATGACTCAATGAACCCGCTGACCATCACCATTCTCTTCGTGACGGCTTACCTGGCGGTGTTTCTCACCGCCAAGATGGCCGGAATGATCTCCTTCCTGGGAACGCAGATCGATCTTCTGCCAGCACTCATCGTCTATGCCGGCCTTACGACTTCACCAATTGTAATTGCCGGGCTGGCCATCTGGTGTGGACTCTTATCCGACACGCTTTCGGCAAATCCTCTGGGCATCACCATCAATCCACTGCTCCTGATCGGTCTGGTGGTTTATCACCGAAAGGAACTTATTCTGCGCGATCAGGCCTACGCGCAGTTCATACTGGGAGCCGCGGCCACCGCCGCGTCTGCACTCATCACCGTCCTGCTTTTGATCGCCACCGACCACCGTCCGCTCATCGGCTGGGGCTCGATCTGGCAATTGATGATCCAGGCGCTCGCCGGAGGATGCTGCGCGCCCCTCTGCTTCCAGTTCTTTGATCGCATCCACAGGACTTTCAATTACCAGCCGGTCCCGGAAAGCAGCTTCCGGTCGGACCGCGAAATCAAACGAGGACGCGCCTGATCATGCTCATCGTGGATCAATTGAAGAAGGGCGATCGACCGCTTCAAATACTTGCGGGAATGATTCTCGCAAGCATGGCAATGCTGCTGGCCGGACTTTGGTATGTCCAGGTTCTCTCAGCCCAGCGCTACCGTAACAATCTTCAGGTGCAATCCTTCCGGACCGTCCGGGTTCCCGCCGTCCGAGGCAAGATTCTCGATCGCAACCGAACTCCGCTCGCCGAGAACCGACCGTCCTACAATCTGAACCTCTTCCTTGAGGAACTCCGTCCGCTCTTCCGTGCCGAGTATGTGAATCATGTTCGCAAGGATTACCTGGCGGCGCGTCCCGGCCTGACCAACGTCCCGCGCAGCGACGTTCCGGCCCTGGAACGTCAGGCCCGCTATCGTGTCGTCAGCAATCTGCTCTTCACCGTCAGTTCATCACTCAATGATCCGCGAGTGCTGATTGAGAAGCATTTCCACAATCACTACGACAGCCAGCGATCACTCCCCTACCCGCTTCTGCGGGATCTGTCGGCACCCCAGGTCGCTGCATTCACCGAACGCTCCAGCCACCTCCCGAGCCTTGACCTGGATGTCCAGCCCACTCGCGCCTATCCGCAAAAATCTCTCGCTGCTCACCTGCTGGGACACCTTCAACGCGATGACGCTCCGGAGAGCGACGAAGAAATACCCGTCAAATTCCTTCTTCCCGATTACGCAGGGGTCAGTGGAATCGAAAAGTTCTTTGACAAGGAACTTCGCGGGCTGGCCGGCGTGCGCTCGGTACTCGTCAACAGCATGGCCTACCGGCAGCGGGAGGAGATGCTCGTAGAGCCTCAGCCAGGAAAGAACGTCGTGCTGACCATCGACTTTTTTATTCAACAGGCGACGGAACGCGCCTTGGGCGGAGCAGAATCGCAAGCCCGCGGTGCCGCCGTTGTCATGGATGTGAGCAACGGCGACATCCTGGCCATGGCGTCCAGCCCGACCTTCGATCCGAGCGTGTTTCTGGGGCCAATTCCATACGAGGAATGGGAACGCTTGATCGACCCAAAACTCCTCCCCCAGTTCAATAACGCCGCCTATGGCCAGTATCCTGCAGGTTCCACGTTCAAAATTATCGACGCGCTGGCATGTCTCGAAGCTGGAGAGCTTGATCCGGAGGAAATCTATCATAGCAAGGGCTACTTTCAGATGAATGGCCACGGACGCCCCATTCGCGATACCGCGGGTGAAGGCGAATTCAATTTCGAGAAGGCGTTCTACCTATCAAGCAACCCTTACTTCATCGAACATGCTTTGCTAATTGGCCCAGAAAAGCTTGTTGAAATGGGCCTGAGGTTCCGTCTGGGCGAAAGAACGGGCCTGCCCACAAGGCAGGAAGCCGCTGGCTATTTCCCTCCAGCCGGTCGATTGAGGAGCCTCGACGGCACGCCGTGGACGCCAGGCGATACCGCGAACCTCGCAATCGGCCAGGGAGACATCAAAGTGACGCCTCTGCAAATGGTTTGCATGGTCGCGGCAGTCGCAAATGGTGGCACGCTTCTGCAACCTCGTCTGGTGGCTCAGATCGAGCCGCAGGAAAATCCAACTCCCGAAAACATCACCACTTTTCCAGCCCGTGTTGTTCGCGGTGATCTACGAGTGAGCAAACGCAGCCTGGACATCCTCGCCAAGGCCATGCTCGCTGACGTGGAAAACCCGATCGGCAGCGGACGGCGGGCCGCCGTGCCAAACTTCCGCGTCTGCGGCAAGACGGGGACAGCCCAGACGCCAACCAAGGAGTACGTCGTCTGGTTTGTTTCCTACGCCCCTTACGAGAATCCCCGTTACGCGGTCGCAGTGGTGATCACGGGCGGCAGCTCAGGTGGCGGCACCTGCGCACCAATCGCGCGCGAGATTTATCAAGCCATCGCAAGGCGGGAATCGATGGTTCAACCTCCACGACCTTCACTGGCTGGGAACCCCTGACATGTTCGAGCCCTACCTCCAGCACAAGGAACAGCGGATCGAATGGCTGATGATCGCCGCGATAGCTGCCCTGGCCGTGATAGGAGCGACCTTCATCTATAGCGCCACCGCCGCCAATGAGAGCGCCAAGGCTCTGGCTTGGTACAAGCAGGAGTATTTCAAGCAGATCATTTTTTACATCATTGGATTCGGACTGGCCGCCGCCGTTTGCCTGGTGGAATACAACCAGATAGCCCGCTGGTCGCTCGTAGGCTACTGGCTCTCCATCCTCCTGCTCATAGCTGTCTTCATCGTCGGCACCAAGGTCTATGGCGCGCAACGTTGGATCAAGATGGGGCCATTCCAGTTTCAGCCTTCGGAGTTTGCCAAACTGGCTTTCGTCATCGCGATGGCCAATTTCCTCAGCCGTCCCGCGGATGAACTGAGGCTTCCCGGTGTCTTTGCCAAGGCGCTCGCAATGACGGTGCTGCCATTTGCGCTCATCCTGAAGGAGCCGGATCTGGGTTCGGCACTGGTGCTCATTCCCATGACACTGGGAATGATGTTCGTCGCGGGCGCCCCGGCCAGTTATTTGCGCCGCCTGTTCATTTGCGCAGGAATCGTCATCGCACTGATCATCGCGGACGTCATGTTCGCTCCACCGCAATGGCGGATTCCGCTCGCGGATTACCAACGGGACCGTCTGCTTGTTTACTTTGGAAAGGATTTCGCTCCGCGCAATGCCACCCCGGCGGAGCTGGCGCAAGCCCGGCAACGACAGCAAAAAAAGTCGTACAACATCGAGCAAGCGTTGATCTCAGTCGGCTCGGGAGGACTGACGGGGAAAGGCTGGCGGCAGGGAACTCAGAACGCTTTGGGTTATCTGCCACGGGCCGTGGCGCACAATGACTTCATTTTCTCCGTCATTGCCGAGGAGCAAGGATTTCTGGGCAGTGTGACTGTGCTAAGCCTCTACACCGTGATTCTCTTCACAGGGATCCGGATAGCGGGGCAGGCGCGCGACCGGCTTGGCAGGCTGCTCGCCGTTGGCATCGTTGCCATGCTCTTCAGTCATGTCTTCATCAACATCGGCATGAACATCCGCATGATGCCGGTTACGGGCATCCCACTGCCACTGTTAAGCTACGGTGGAACTTCAGTGATCTGCTCCCTGGTCGCCGTCGGTATTTTGCATAACATCCACATCCATCACAGATCCTAACCATTTATGAGTGACAAAAGCTTCTCCAGCCGACGCAGACGCGGCGGCATGCGGTTCCGCCCCAGCGGCGGAATTTCCAATCCTCAACATCAACAAGGACAGGGCCGCAACGCAGCAGACGCTCGCGCCGAGGTTCTGGCCGACAAGCCCGTTGATGAAACCGTTTTCGACAGTCGGCGCCACGAAAAGGAGATCGAGCGCGCCGAGAATGTCGCGGCGGGTCTTCCCGAAAACGCCCCGCAGCAGGAGCCAGCACAATCCAAGGAGGTGCCGGAGCATCGGAGGCGTGAGTTTCGACAGCCTCATATGGATACGCCTGCCGAAGTGAAGGAGGATACCACTTTCAGTCCGGTGCCTGTGAAGGATCAACCTCCTTCTGGGTTTGTTGAAACCATCAAACAGGCGGCGAACAAGGTCATCAAGAAGGTGCAGCGCCTGATCAAACCGGTAAAGAAGACTCACAAGGAAGTCGTGATCAATGCCGAGTCCCTCGAAACACGCGTCGCCGTGGTCGAGGAAGGCAGACTGGAGGAGTTCACCATCGAGCGAACAGGTGACGAGCGGCTCGTCGGAAGCATCTACAAGGGAAAAGTCCGCAACCTCGAGGATGGACTCAAGGCAGCATTCGTTGACATCGGTTTTGAGAAGAACGCCTTCCTGCACTACTGGGATATTGTTCCCGCGAACTTCGATAGTGGCGTCGAAGTCGTCGAACGTGAAGGCGGGCGTAGAAAAGACAAGCCCCGTATCACTCAAAGGGACATTCCACGTCTGTATCCGCCGGGCACCGACATCATCATCCAGGTCACCAAGGGACCAATCGGCACCAAGGGACCTCGGGTGACCACCAATCTGGCGCTGCCTGGGCGATACCTGGTACTGCTGCCCAACTCCGATCAAAGCGGCATCTCGCGTAAAATCGAGAACCAGGAGGAGCGTCATCGGCTGAAAAAGATTCTGCGTTCGCTCAGTATTCCGGAAGGCATGGGCGTCATTATTCGAACCATAGGCGAAGGGCAGCAGGCCCGCTATTTCGTGCGCGACCTCGCCCTGCTGCTTGACGAGTGGAAACAAATCCAGGAACGCATCAACAAACAGCCTTCCGCCACTTGCGTCTTTCAGGAACCAGATCTCATCGAGCGAACGGTCCGCGACTTTCTCACCGAAGACGTGGAACGCATCGTCATCGACGGACCGCAGCAATACGACCGCATCCGCGAAATGATCAGCCGCATTTCCAAACGGTCCGCCTCCAAGGTGAAGCTCTACGCCGATTCACAGCCCATCTTCGATCGATTCGGAATCAGCCGGCAGTTGGAGAACGCGTTCTCGCGCCAGGTTCATCTCAAGAGCGGTGGATACATCGTCATCGACGAAACCGAGGCGCTCGTGGCCATTGACGTCAACACCGGCCGCCACAAGAGCAGCAAGGATCAGGAATCCACCATCCTCAAAGTAAACCTCGAAGCTGCGGAGGAAATCGGGCGTCAACTTCGGCTGCGCAACATGGGCGGGTTGATCGTCCTGGATTTCATCGACATGAAATCACGCCGCGATCAACAGCAGGTATATCAACGCGTGAAGGAAGGTCTGCGCCGCGATCGAGCCAAGACCCACGTGCTGCCGATTTCACAACTCGGCCTGCTGGAGATGACACGACAGCGCCATTCTGAATCTGTTCGAGCCGCGGTCTATGACGATTGCCCCTACTGCAAGGGACGCGGCAAAGTGAAGAGCAACCTCACGATGAGCGTGGAAATTCAGAGGAAACTCAGCGAGATCCTCAAGAAACGCCATCGTGATGAATCAGACTTCCAGTTGCGCATTGTCGTCAACCCCACCGTGCTCGAACGGCTTCGCAAGGAAGACGAACAACTGCTCATCGAGATGGAAAAACGCTACTTCGGCAAACTCTCGTTCCGCGCCGATCCCGCGTTCCACGCCGAACAGTTCAAGATCGTCAACGTCACCACCAACGAAGAAATGGCGAGCGTGGGCGGATAGCCAGGATTCGATATCTCAGTCAAGCGACGGGCGGGAGCCATAGCTCCCGCCTGTTTGCTTTTGAGCCTTTGAGTCAGACAGCATCCCGTTTGTCCATCATGCAAACGCGGAAAGCTGGAACAAACATTTACACGGAACCTTCTGGCTCAGATTTTTACCCGGATGATATTGACTTGGCTATTTCACCCGGATACAACCATTCCGTCATGACACCTGCCAATAACCCTGAAAGATATGAGACCCTTGGAAGAACCTGCACTGCCTTTGCCGATTCTCGATGTGTCGCCTCCGGCGATTTGAAGGATGTGGCGGCGAAAGCCAGGGATTTCCTGGATCGGGATGAGACCGCACAAATGTTGGTTTTCGACGATGCCACCAGCGAGGTGATCGAGGTGGATTTTCGCGGGACAGTCAAAGATATTTTACGAAGGCTTGGCGCAAGGAGGAAGTCGAATGGCCTCCCCGCCGACAAGGCCCAGCCAAACGAGCAAACTCCGCGAGCGCCTGGCCGTCCAAAATTGGGTGTCGTCGCACGTGAAGTCACGCTGCTACCGCACCATTGGGACTGGTTAGGCAGCCAACCCGGAGGCGCATCGGTCGCGCTACGAAAACTGGTGGAAGAAGCGCGGCGCGCCAATGCCGGCAAGGATCGCGAGAGACAGGCGCGCGAGGCCACTTACAATTTCATGTCCGTCACCGCCGGCAATGAACCGGGTTTTGAGGAAGCGACCCGGGCCTTGTTCGCAGGCAACGGCAAGCGCTTCGATCAATTGGTCACACCCTGGCCTCCGGATGTCCGCGATCACACTAAAAAGCTCGCGGCAGTCGCATTTCAAAACCCTGGCAGTCGATGACTGAACCGATCCAGCCGCAACCCTGCGGAAGCGCATGAACCATCTGCATCCAGCCGATGACGGAGTGCTGTGTGCGCCACTTGAAGATATTTGGTATCGAGGCTGGAGCCGCCTCGCGATTCAGGAATCGACTCCGCCTGATCCGAGAGTGAAATAGAAAGTGGCTCCCTGATCCACCGCGGCATTGGCCCATATGCGGCCTCCGTGCCGATGAACCACGCGCTGGACTGTGGCGAGTCCGATTCCGTGGCCTTCAAACTCCCCGGCAAGGTGCAGACGCTGGAAGGCTCCGAAAAGCTTCCGCGCTTGAGTCATGTCGAAACCCGCTCCGTCATCGCGCACGAAGAAAGTGGTTTCACCATCGATTTGCTCGGACCCAAACTCTATCCGTGCCCTGGGCTTCTTGCCGCTGTATTTCCATGCGTTGCCCAGCAGGTTAAGGAGCACCACACGGACGAGGGCCTGATCCGCGATGGCCAGGCAATCCGGTGCGACCACAAACTCGACGTCGCGCTTCGGGTCATTGGTGCGCAATTGATCTGCAATGGTGTGAGCCAGGCAGGACAAGTCCACCGGCGTGGTGCGCAATTCGGCGCGCGCGACACGAGCAAGCGACAGCAGCGCTTCCACGAGCTGGTCCATAAGCACCGCATTGGCCTGGATGCGGCGGGCATAGCGCAGGCCGTCGGCGTCGAGTTGCCCGGCGTGATCTTCACAGAGTGCCAAAGCGAATCCGTTGAGAGCTCTCAATGGCGCTCGAAGGTCGTGTGAAACCGAGTAGCTGAAGGCTTCGAGTTCCTTGTTGGCCGCCTGAAGCTGAAGAGTGCGTGCCGCAACACGGTGTTCAAGGTCCGCGTTGAGTTCGCGGATCTGGGCCTCGGCCTGCTTGCGTTCCGTCACATCCACGTCCATGCATACGAAGCATGGCTCGCCCTGCGGCGAGGGGATGCGGAAGACTGTTGAAACGAGCGTGCCTAAGCTGCCATCCCGCCTATGAAAGTCCAATTCCACAGGCCCTTTGGAGTCACCCGTCACTTTGATTTCTTTAAGAACCTTAACAAAGTCCGCGGTTTGCTGTGGGGTGAAAATGAGTTGGTCGAGGGTCTCGCCGATGGCTTCGTCCGCCGACCAACCGAAGACTGTCTTCGAAGCCGAGTTCCAGAAAAGCACGCGTCCGTCCTCATCATACCACTGCACGGCCACATACGGAGTGTTCTCGATCGAAGCCCGGAGCCGTTCCTCACTCGACCGTAAAGCAACCTCCGCCTGCTTCCGCTCGCTGATGTCCACGTGAAACGCCAGCAGGGCGGGGCGGCCCTTCCAGGTTATCGCCGCAACCGACGACTCGATCCAAATCCGGCTGCCGTCCTTGCGCACGCCCTGCCATCCGGAAAAGATCGACAGCCGCTCACCCCGGAGCGTTCTTTCCACCTTTGATCGCAATTCCGGCTCGGCTTCTGGCGAGATAAAAGTCTCCCAGACATTTCGACCGATGAGTTCACTCGGATTCTCGTATCCGTACATTCGCGCCAGACTCGAATTGACGAATTGGATGATCGAGTCCTGATGCACAAAGATGCCGTGAATTGATGCTTCAATCACGCTGCGATAACGATCCTCCGACTGCTTTAACGCTTCGTCCTGCCTGTTTCTCTCGGTGATGTCGCGAGCTATGGTGGAATAGAAATTCAGACTGCCGTCAGGGTTTTTGTGAGCGATGACGACTTGCGAGATCGGAATCTCGTGCCCGTCCTTGTGGAGCAGCGCGGTTTCGCCGCTCCAGACACCGTCGCGCAACGCTGTCGGGAGCCCCTGGTCGAGAACTCTCCGTGCGGCCCACAGCGGATGGATCTCCGGGATTTTCCATGTCCGGATGTTCACGCTGTCGTCAATGCCGATCATGCGGCGGCCAGCCGGATTCAAGAACAGCAGGTGCCCTTTTGGATCCGAGAATCCGACAAAATCGCTCGTCCCCTCGAGTACGACGCCGAGTCTGGCGCGCTCATGTTCCAGGATTTGTTCGTGTTCCAGTCGTTCGATGCGGTGCTGGAGTTTGTTTCTCCCCGTGCGCCACACGCCAATGCCCAAGGCTCCCGCCGTTCCGCCGATGGCGAGCAGACGGAACCAAATCGTCTGCCAGAAATAGGGCTGGGGAACGACAGTGATCGAGGCGGGAATGGGATTCCAGACCCCGTCGCTATTGGCCGCTTTGACCTGGAATCGAATTGGACCTGGCCGGGGCGTGTGGAAGTAAATGCTGAGTCTCCCCGGTCCGGATGCATCCACCCAATCGTCATCGCGGCCCTCGACCTTGTAGGCGAAGTGCATCTTCTCCGGGGCGGTGAAGCTGAGGCCGGCATAATGTATTCCCACCTCGCGACTGCCGGCTGGAACGGAGACGCGATCCTCGCTTCGCTGGGGAAGCTCACGATAGAGTCCTTGGGCATCGCGGTAAGTAACCTTTTCGATCAGCACGGGCGGTGGCGTGGTGTTGAGTTTGAGATGGGCGGGATCGATCATGGCCAGACCCTTGAGGGTGGCGAACCAGAGCCGGCCCTGGCTGTCCTTGAGGCCAATGGATTGATGCCCGGCCGTGCATTCGACGCTTTGAAGACCGTCGCTGAGATTGAAAATCTGATAAGGCAGCCGGCTGAGCGTTCCATCCGCTACGCGCCCCAGTTCCTGTTGCGTCACGCGAATCACCCCACGCTTGGAGCCAAGCCACCAATGGCCGAAGTCATCCATCAGGAAGCATGTAATATCGCGCGACGGAAGGCCCTTTGCAGTCGTGATGGAGGACCATTTCCCTTGGCGCAAGCGTAGGATTCCCACGCCCCCCTGCCCAATCCAGACTGTTCCGTCCGGTTCGATCCTCAAGCAGTTCAGTTCGCGCAATGTGGCACCTGTCGCGCCCTTGACCTCCTCCCAGATTTCTCCGTCCCACCGTAAGAGTCCACGCGAACTTGCGGCCCAAATCGTGCCGTCCGACGGATCCTCCGCGAAGAATCGCACTTCACCGAGTGACGTATCATCCTCTTGAGCCTGGCGCTGGAACCGGCCACCGAAGTAGAGCGAGATGGTTTCATTTCCTCCGATCCAGACACGCCCTTTGGAATCCTCAAACACAGCTGAGATGCTATCTCCACCACTTTCAGTCCGTCCGATGATCCTCGTGTCTGTCCCTCGAATCAGGAGCAGGCCGCGTCCTTGTCCACCAGCGGAATAGCTCCCAACCCATGTATTCCCCTCTCTATCTCGCAAGAGGCATTGGGTGAAAACAGATCTAGGATTTCCATCCGGTTGCAGGACAGGTGAAAACCGACCCTCCTCAAGTCGTTGAACACCTTTGCCGTAAGTTCCCACGAGCATCCGGCCTGGCGCCTCCTCAACCACGGCTTTGACGTTCCGTTCCGGCAATCCCTGCTCCGGTCCGAAATTAACGACTGTCCTTGGTTTCAAGCGCATGAGTCCACCACCGCTCGTGCCCACCCACAGGTTCTTTTCACGATCCTCGAAGGTGAACCGAAGGCTGTCATACGTCAGTCCGTTCGTGGCCGTGTATTGACGAACCTGGCCGTCAGGCAAGATGCGGTAGAGCCCCTGGTTGACACTGCTGCCCCATATATTCCTCTGGCTGTCGAAATGCGCGGACCATGTCACGGGTAATTTCATTGAAAGAGGGACTCTCGAAACGATCTGGTTGTCCTTGATCTTCAAAATCCCTTCTCCCGAATTCAGCGCCGTCATCTCACCGTCTTGATCGAAACCGAACCAGACATAGTTTTCCGCAACCGTGCTGGCAAATGCGGGCTCTTCCCACCGCTGGCCATTCCAGAAGCCAAAGAAGCCGCGAGTGTTGCTCACCTGGCCGACCCAGATTCGACCTGTCCGATCCACGTCGCCCTTGTAATTCCTGTCCTTGTCCCCGGGGGGGGCTGGGTAGTTCAAGCATGCGACCCTTTTCCACCCTGAAAATCTTCGCGCCAAAAGTGGTGATGCAGATCACGCCTGCGTTCTCCGAGAACGACCGTGCATACGTGCCTGTCCATCCCTGTTGTGGACCGTAAGGAATCCAACGGCTGCCATCCCTGACCACCAACCCCTGAAGCGTGCTCACCCAAAGCCGCCCGGAAGCATCCAGGTGTAAATTGACGATCCCGGCACCTGGCAACTCCGGAGTGTTGGCCGGATCGAAGACCGTGAAGCTGACGCCATCAAAACGCACCAGACCGTTGAACGTGCCGAACCAGAGATAACCGTCTGGAGTCTGAACCATTGACGTGGCCGAGTTCTCTGGAAGCCCCTGGTCCGTTTCCCACGAGTCGATCAGATATTCATCCACAGCGCGCTGCTGGGCTCCATGCGCCGGTAGAAGAATGAGCACTGCCATGATCAGCAGCGCCAATCTTCGGAGACTCGACGGGGGACATGTTTCCGCAGGGCATTCCCAGGATTTAGTTCGTAGGGTCATGACATGTTCTGGTTGGGCCTGGGTGATCGGTGTCCGGTGTCAAACCTGTTGCAACCTCCTCATAGCAAAACCACATCCGGGTTGGAACAACTTATTCATCTTCCCCGCCGCCTTCACCCCGTCGCTCCCATTTTCTTGGCGTGCGTTCCGGAAGACTGGAATCCACGCGAGCATAATAACTGTTCTCGCCAAACATCTCGTCCACGGCTTTTTGGAATTCCATGGATGGCGCTACAAAGAATCGCTCGTGGGCTTCGATAAAGATGATTTCTCCGGTCGGCTGGGTGAGACAAAGAAAAAGTGGGCAGGCCCCGCGATGCGCCGCTGCCAGATCGTGCGCGAGCTTCAGACGCTCGGAAGTCAGGTGAGCGGTGTGCAACCTGAAATGAACCTGTTTGGTATATTTCCTCGGAGCATCTTCGAGAGGCATGATTTCCTGCGGGAAGATCTTGGGTTTGTCCTCGGCGTTGCTGATCTCGCCGATCACGAGAACCGCCTTGTTCACGACGAGCAGTTCCCTGGACCGGTCGTAACTTTCGTTCATGCACAGCATCTGCATCGAGCCGGCAAGATCTTCGAGCGTGACCATCGCGTATGGTTTGTTCGTCTTCTTGGAGACGCCGCTTTGAACGGCGGTGATCATGCCCCCAATGCGCGTCACGGAGCGATTCTGCAATTGCGCGGCAGTCAACGTGTTCGCAAGTGAGTACTGCTCCAGGATTTCCGCGAAAGGTGTCAAGGGATGGCCCGTGACGTAGAAGCCGAGCAACTCCTTTTCCGCCGCGAGCATCTCGCTCTGGCTCCACTCGGGAAGCTTGCGAACGGCTCCGTTATCCTGCGAAACCTTGTCCTCCAGCATGCCGAAGAGGGAACTTTGGCCCCTATTCCGGTCCTGGAGAATGCTGGCGGCGCGTGCAAGAGAATGCTCCACCTGGGAGAACAACGTGGCGCGCGTTTCACCAAAGGTGTCGCACGCGCCGCATTTCACGAGCGCCTCGACTACTTTGCGGCTGACCGTGCGGCCATCGACACGCTCGCACAGATCGCCAAGTGACTTGAACCGCCCGCCTTCGCCACGGGCCTTGAGGATCGCCTCGACGGCCACTTCTCCCACCCCTTTGATCGCCGCGAGACCAAATCGGATGACCGTTCCGTCCCGGGCTGGCGCGAAGGCGACCTGGCTTTCATTCACATCTGGGGGCAATACTTCGACGCCAAAGACGCGCGCTTCCTGAATGAAGATGCCAAGTTTTGCGGTGTCGCCCATGTCGTTCGTCATCATGGCCGACAGGAATTCGACAGGATGGTTGGCCTTCAGATAGGCCGTCTGATAGGCGACGATGGCATAGGCCGCCGCATGGGATTTGTTGAAGCCGTAGCCAGCGAACTTCTCCAGAAGGTCGAAGATCTGATTCGCCTTTGCGGCCGGAATCCTGTTGGTCGTGGCGGCGCCTTTGACGAAGATCTCCCGCTGCTGGGCCATTTCCTCGATCTTCTTCTTGCCCATTGCGCGGCGAAGCAGGTCGGCGCTCCCAAGCGTGTAGCCCGCGAGCAATTGAGCAGCCTGCATGACCTGCTCCTGATAAATGAGGATGCCGTATGTTTCCTTCGATATCGGCTCGATCAGCGGATGCTCGTACTCAATCTTTACTTCCCCGTGGCGTCGCTTGATGAATTCCGGGATGAGCTCCATCGGTCCCGGTCGATAAAGCGCGATCAAGGCCGTGATGTGCTCGATCGAACTGATCTGAAACTTCCGGCACAAGTCACGCATCCCGCCGGATTCCAGTTGGAACACGCCAATGGTATTGGCTTTGTTCAACAAGTCGTAGGTGGGGGCGTCATCAAGCGGCAGATCGTCGATCGGCACTTCGATGCCCCTGGTCTGACGGACCATGTCGCACGCATTCCGAATGACGGTCAGCGTTTTAAGACCCAGGAAATCCATTTTCAGCAATCCGAGATCCCCCACCGGCCCCATGGGGTATTGCGTCACGATCGTCCCGTCCTCGTCCTGTTTAAGCGGCAGAAGATTCACCAGGGGTTGATCACCGATCACCACACCCGCGGCATGAACCGACGCGTTGCGAGTGATGTCCTCCAGGACGAACGCGGTGTCCACCAGCTCGCGCGTGACCTCTTCAGTCTCGTACGCCTGCTTGAAATCCGGCGATTGCTCGAGCGCCTTCTTCAACGTCATCTTGAGATCGAACGGAATCATCTTCGCCAGGCGGTCGCACTCGGCGAAGTTCAACCCCATCACGCGTCCGACGTCCCGGATGACGGACTTTGCGCCCATGGTGCCGAAGGTGATGATCTGCGCGACGGAGCTGCGTCCGTACTTCTCACGCACGTACTCGATCACGTCCGCCCGGCGGTCATCTGCGAAATCGATGTCGATGTCGGGCGGGTTAACGCGCTCGGGATTCAGGAATCGCTCGAAGAGCAGATGATACCGGATCGGATCCACGTTGGAGATTTCGAGAAGGTAGGTGACGATCGAACCGGCCGCAGAACCACGCGCCACGCAGGAAATGCCCTTGCTTCGACCATAACGCACGAAATCACCGACAATGAGAAAGTAACTGATGAATCCCGTTTTTTCGATGACCTTGAGTTCGACCTGCAGCCGGTCCATCACAGCTTTCACCGCGGCCGCAACCGTAGGCTGAGAGGCTGGCGCCTCGTTCGAAACCGGCGGGCTCGCAGTATTGGCTGGATCGGGAACGTAGGTCGGCAATCGTTTTGGATCCCCTATCTCCTCGATGATGAACTCCTGCCCCTCCGCACGAACGCGCAATCCGTAGCGCTTGTGAAGCCCCTCACACAGCAGCGTCCGCAGATAGCCTTCGCGCGTGTAAATTTCCGGAGGATGGAACACCGGGTAATGAAGCTTTCCAAACTCGATCTCAACATTGCATTTCTCGGCAACTTCACGGGTGTTCAACACGGCATCGAGGTTGTCCGGGAAAAGTGCCTTCATTTCATCGGCGGAGCGAAGATAGAACTGCTCCTGCACGTAGCGCATCCGCTTGGTCTCGGCCAACTGGCTCTGCGTTCCTATGCAGATGAGGCAGTCATGCGCGTGCGAATGGCCTCGCTCGACGTAGTGAACGTCATTGGTCGCCACAAGCTTCAAACCAAACTCCTTTGACCACGGAATCAATTGCCGGTTCACCTTCGCCTGTTCAGGGATGCCATGGTTCTGAAGCTCAAGGTAGAAATTCTCAGCGCCGAAAGTCTGCTTGAACCAATCGATTGAATCGCGCGCCTGGATGAGTTGCTCCTTCTGAATCAGTTCAGGAATCTCGCTGGCGATGCATCCTGAAAGCACGATCAAGCCGTCTTTGTGTTGCGCCAGGATTTCCTTGTCGATTCGCGGTTTGTAGTAGTAGCCCTCGAGATGCGCGGCGGTTGCGAGCTTGGTGAGGTTTCGATAGCCCTGTTCGTCTTTTGCCAGAAGCAACAGATGATTGTAAACATCCCTGCCGCCCGTTGAGGATTTTTTGTCGAAACGGCTGGCGGGCGCCACATACACCTCACAACCAATGATCGGTTTGATCCCCTTCGCGACGGCAGCCTGATAGAAATCAATGGCACCGTACATCACGCCGTGGTCCGTGATGGCCATCGAGCCAAACTTCAGCTCGTGAGCCTTCTCCATCAGCCGGTCGAGCCGGCAGGCGCCATCGAGCAGGGAGTACTCAGTGTGAAGATGAAGGTGAACGTAATCCGCGTGCGACATGCCACGGAATCTAATGGCTGCTTTCCCGGCCCGGCAAGCATGGACGCCATTGGGAAATCATCCGCCTGAACGACACCGGAATTGCCAGCAGTCTCCCGCAAGCTCAACGTGGTGCAACGATGCTCCAACCTGCCGGAAGTGTGTAGGGCGATTCGGCACGATGCAGAGCAGTGCCTTCAAGCAGCCAAAAGGCGACACCACCCTCCTCATGCTGGAGGATAAGATCGGTGAATCCGCTGTTGCTAAACCGGCTCGCGCCACTGATGTGCCATTCCTTGGGCAAAGTGAGCGGAATGAGCCCATTAACGACAGCAACGCCGTTCATCAGCCAAAATGCGATCGTGCGCTCGTCACTTTCGAGCACAATGTCCGCATGACCATCCTTGTTAAAATCCCCGCCGGCGCGAATCACCCAGCCCGGAGGAACTTTCAACGGAACTTCCGCTTTCTTGATGCTTGTACCGTTCATGAACCAAAATGCGACGGAAGTGTCGGTGTGCTGGAGCACCAGATCCTGCTGCCCATCCTGGTCAAAATCTCCAGTGGCTCTGATGCGCCATCCGGGAGGCAACTGGAACGGAACCACACTCTGGGAAATCGTCTCGCCATCCAGCAGCCAGAACGCCACGGAACCGTCGTTGTGCCGAAGCACGATGTCGTCCTTCTTATCCTGATTGAAGTCGGCCAGGGCAACAACCTGCCACCCTGCTGGAGCCGTGAAAGGAACAGTCGCCTTGCGAATCGAAGTGCCTTCCATCGCCCACAGCGCAATGGAACCGTCGCTGTTTTGAACGACGATCTGCGATGAAGGCGCAGCAGGGGGAGTTGGAGGCTTCGGAGTATCCACGGGAGGCACGGGGGGATCGACTGGAGGCGTGGGTGGACTGGGCGCTTCCGGATCGTAGGTGTAAACCAATTCAAGAAGGGAGTTGTTGCCCCGGTCGTCCGTGCCGATGAGTGTGATGGGGTTCTCTCCGGAGTAAAGGAGCACGCCCTCGATCACCCAGCTTGTCGTGCCTTTCGCCGTGCCTCTACCACCACGCTTGTTGAGCCAGGCTATTCGAGAGACCTGGTTGTCGTCCGTGGCTGTGCCACGAAGGGTGATCTGACGACGGTTGGTGGTGAATTCAAGTCCACCGGTCGGACTCACGGGCGTGATGACGGGACCAACATGGTCTGGTGGAGAATAGGTCACCTCGAGCGACTTCGATGTCGTCAAACCTGCGAAATCGGTCGCAGTGAACGAAATCCCATTGATCCCTCGCTGAAGCGCGATTTCGTTCACAATCCAATCGGATGCTCCAACGGCAAACCCGCTTCCACCACGATCATTTTTCCAGGCGACCGACGTTACCTCGAAATTGTCGCTCGCGTTCCCACTCACTGTTATCGTTGGCGAATCCGTCGTGAATGCCGGGGCAACCGTGGGAGCGATGATGTTCAAACCGGGCGGAGTCGTGTCGATGGGGCGATAAGACACATTCAAAGTCGTGCTGGTTGTCTTTTTGAAACCGTCTGTCGCGGTGAACGTGAGGATGTTCGGGCCGAGACTCAAAGGCAGATCGACGGCGGTCCAGTTGAGCGTGCCCGTTGCGTCACCCGCGCCTCCTCGATCATTGCGCCACGCGATTTTGATCACATCCAGATCATCAGAACTGACGCCTGAGATGGTTATCCTGGAAGACAGCGACGTGTAGCTGGCATCTGTCGTCGGCGCATTGACTGTGATGACGGGAGGTAGAAGGTCCGGTGGATTGTAGGTGACACGGACAGTTTGTCTGAAGCGATTGCCAGTAGGATCCTGCGCCGTCACTGTGATCCGATTCAAGCCGCGGACCAGTGGAACCGAATCCAGCTTCCAGATGTTGACGCCAGTTGCATCGCCGCCACCTCCCCGGTCGTTGCTCCAGAACACAGATTCAACTCCAACATTGTCCGATGCTGTGCCAGAAAACTTGATCGGCGAAATGGTCGTCGTCATCGAGAGCGTTTGATCGACTTCATTGACGATGAGATTTGGCGCGGTGATGTCGGTGGGAAAAAAGACCACCACCAATGTTCTGGTGCCGCCATTTCCCAGAGCGTCCCGCGCCGTCACTGTAATGTTGTTCACGCCGCTTTGAAGCTGGACAGCGGCAATGGACCAGCTCGTCGTTCCTTGAGCCACTCCTCCACCACCCCGGCTACTGGCCCACGTAACCTGTGTAATGCCCACATTGTCGGAAGCGGTGCCAGCCATATCGACGAAGAACTTGCTGCCGGTGTATGAACCGCTGGAGGACGGCGAGGTGATGGTGACCAATGGCGCTGAGCCATCGGGTGCGGCATAAGTGATGGCGAGGAAAGCGGAGGTTTGATTGCCAGCCGTATCCTTTACGGTCACTATGATGTTGTTGAGGCCGGTTAAAAGAGGAAGATTGTTGACGCTCCAATTGATCGTGCCATTGCCAACTCCACTGCCACCACGATCATTGCTCCACGTCACTTGGGTGACATTCACATCATCGGAGGCGGTGCCTGCCAGATCGATCAGAGGTGTGCCCGCCGCAAACGTGCCAAGGGTGGTCGGGGATAAAATTGAAATCGAGGGTTTGGTCGTGTCGGGAACGTTATAAGTCACTGTGAGGATATCCGAACCAGAATTACCCACGGCGTCTCGCGATGTAACAGTCAACACATTGATTCCGGGCTGAAGTGCCAGCGCGTTGATCGCCCAACTGGTCGTACCCGATGCAAAGCCACTCCCTCCGCGATCATTCGACCACAGAACTTGTACCACACCCACATCATCAGAGGAGGTCCCTGCAAGATTGATGGAACCAGTGGTTGTCGAGTGCGTGGGATTCAATGTCGGAGTGGAAATCGTCATCACGGGCTTGGATGTGTCCGACGGCACGTTCCAGTTTACCGTGTAAACCGGCGCCGTCGCGACCAGATCGTCTTGATTGACACCCGTTAAAGATCCCGACGCCACGTTCGGACGAAACAGAGCCGTCACCGTGTAGGCCCGTGATCCCACCGCATTGCGAGTGAAATTGATGTCGAAGCCGCGAGTCGCGCGCCCCGGCTGGCTGATCACCACCCAGTTTTGAACCTTTGTGGAGTTATCCGCGTCATGCACGTCCACCTGCAACACTCCATCACTTAAAACATCATACTGTACGTCCAGGTGAAGTCCGAAGGACTGTCCGATAACCGCTGCGCTGCCCGACGAGGGAGATGATTTGATCTCGGGGATTTGTGATACGATGTAGAAAGGCCGCCACTCGGTTAGCTCGATAAACGTTTGCGGATCAGCGTCCACAACCGTCCAGTAAAAGACCTCGATCGAATGCCCAGGATCAAGGGTGTCACGAATGAGTGCCCATTCTGCTGCGGAAACTGTGTGGGATGTTCCGATCGGGTCGGGCACATACGCCTCATCAGGAAGATTCCCGGTCGTGGCGAATGCGATCTGTGCCCCGGCACACCCTTCCAATGTCCAGTTGAACGTCTGAGGAAAACCCACCGAGATGTCAGCAACGGGCGTCGTTAAAATTGCCGAACACGCAGGTGGAACAGCCCCTTCCGCCTCGATCGTCGCGCCCATGAGCAAACAGCCCATAATCCTGCCGATGACTTGAAATGCGCTCCAACATGGAAGTAACGACCCGCAGCTCTGCAAATCCGTCCCTCCCGGCAAATTCTTCCGTCTCATAGTGATTTCGACTACAGAATCACACGCAAGGCAAAGGCCATGCCAAGTTGAGACCAGCCAGCCAAGACAGACCCTGTCTAGACCCTGTCAGCCCTTTCCTACAGCGCCGACCTGTTCAATTCACAGGTGATGCGGTCAGAATGTCCACATTCGGGATCAACCAGGAAAAATTGGACACCTCGAGTTCCAAGCCGGATGCCGACCTCCCGAATCACTTTCGATCCAAGCTCTCCCCCATCCATCGCACCATCCGCTGCCACATGTCGGGGGTGTACACATGTCCGGTCTTTGGGTAAATCACGCTCTCGAATGCCGACGCAGCTTCGTAAAGTTCATAGGCAGGACGGACCTGCTCTTCAATCTTCCGTATTCCCGCCAACGGCGATCCTGAGTCTTCATCGCCAGTCAGGCACAGGAGCCGGCGTGGAGCGACGAGTGAAATCACGGCCTCGGTATCGAACTCCCGCAACATGCCGGGTACAAAATAGTAGATGCCGTGATGTTTCAGACCGCCCGCCTCGATTAAATCCTGGTAACGCGTCAAGCATGCGACGGCCACACCGGCTCGCAGCCTCTCATCCAGCGCCATCAGCCACCAGGTGCGAGTCGCCCCCATGCTGATCCCGGTAGCGCCCACGCGAGACGAATCCACTTCCGGCCGGGAGCACAAGTAGTCGAGCGCCATCAGGTCGTCCCGGAGGATCATTCCCCACAAGGAACGTCCCATCCAAAGATTAAACTTGCTCGCCGTCATCTCCCCTGCCCCGCCCTTCTCCCCAGAGCCACCGGGGCCTTTGCCATTTCGCTCCCCAAAACCGCAGGCATCAATTCCCAGCACCGCAAAACCCAGCTTTGCGAGTGTCGGCCCGGGCATCTCCGGCGTGTGCTCCGCGCGCAGCAATTCCTCTTTGCCGTTATCGTAATCGCCGCCGTGCCAGTGACACCAGAGGATGGCGGGAACCTTGCCTGTTCGTTTTGGCAGGAACAGGTACCCTGGCACTCTGGTGCCAGCTCCATTATCGAATTCGAATTTCTCAAAAATGTAATCGCCACGATCCTCACGAGATAGCGTCTGCGCCCTGGGATCGACTGGACGAGGAGGCAGATCACCCAGGAGTCTCGTCAATGTGCCTCGAATCTCGGTGCGTTGTTTTTCCCAGGCAGTGCGAGTGGCGGGCAACTTGAGATCGGGTACGGGCGGTGCCGCGCGCATCCATTCCTGCGCAATCGAGATTTGAGGCTGGGCCATGCCTGAGCATGGAATGAGAAAAAGGCTCAATGCGAGGAAAACCCCGCGCACAAACCGGTGTTGAAGTGTCCTGTCGGTTGTCGTCATGGAAACGGCGGGAGGATGCGCTTCGTACTCGATGAATGCGAAGCTTTTGTTCCTCGGATTCCAATAACGAAAGCTGGCGCGACAGCCGGAACCCATGTAATTAAACCGCGCAAAAGGCATAATCGTGGAAACCCCTACTACTCCCTACCAGAACGAGCAACGAGCCGTGGAACATCTCCTTGCCAGCCGCACCCGCATCGACACTGAGCTCTCCAAGGTCATCGTCGGCCAGAAGGAAGTCATCGAGGAAATGCTCATCGCACTCTTTGCCGGCGGCCACTGCCTGATCACTGGAGCGCCAGGACTGGCCAAAACACTTTTGGTAAAATCCATCGCCCAGATTTTCCACCTCAAATTTCAACGCATTCAATTCACGCCGGATCTGATGCCTGCCGACATCATCGGGACTGAAATCCTGACCGACACCGGGGAAGGACGGAAGATGACTTTCGTGAAAGGGCCCATCTTCGCGAACATGATCCTCGCGGACGAGATCAACCGAACTCCGCCAAAAACCCAGGCCGCGTTGCTCGAAGCCATGCAGGAGCACCAAGTCACCGCTGCGGGAGTGCGGCATGTGCTGGAAGAACCATTCTTTGTTCTCGCCACCCAAAACCCCATCGAGATGGAAGGCACCTATCCTTTGCCCGAGGCGCAACTGGACCGTTTCATGTTCAATGTGGTAATCAATTATCTGCCCGAAAAAGACGAAGTGGCCGTCGTGGCGCAGACAACCGGACGTCGTGCTGAACCCATCCAACCGCTCTTCACCGGCGAAGACGTGCTCCAGTTCCACGACGTCGTCCGCAAAGTGCCGATCGCCGAGGATGTCATCCGATATGCCGTCAGACTGGCGGCCTCCTCAAGGCCCAAACAAAAAGACTCCCTCGACTACATCAATGAATGGGTCAGTTGGGGAGCGGGTCTGCGAGCCGCTCAATTTCTCGTGCTGGGGGCGAAGGCGCGCGCCCTCTTGCGCGGCAAGAGCCATGCAGCCGTTGAAGACATCCAGGCGCTCGCCCTCCCAGTCCTCCGGCATCGCATCCTGATCAATTACCGCGCGGAGGCTGAAAGCATCACCGTTGAGACCATCACCCAACGCCTGATTGAATCTCTGAAGAAGTAGGGCGGGAATCGGGCAGGGTGAACGTTCTTCATCCGTGAATCGGTGAACGCAGCGATCTCATTGGCTCCATCGAGTTCGTCAGCAGGCATGCCACGACCGGATCAGCCTCCCACTTGCCAGACTCGGCGGGATTTCACGCCGCCAACTGGCTGATTGCATCCACAACCGTCACCATCTCGCGCATCCGTTCGACATAACTTTGAAATTCGGCAGGTGAAAAACCCACCCGCTTGCATGCACGATCGAGCCCCGGAATGGTGGCTTCCGCGGCGCAAGTTGAACCTTGCGAGGATTGAATCAAGTGCGCCACGGTATCCGCCACGGTGATGATCGATGCGGAAAGATTTGAACCATCCCCGACTTCCGGCGAATGGTGCCATCTGACAGCCGCTTCAACTTCGATCGGGAAATTCCAACGCTTGAGCAGCTCTCCACCAAGTTGCGCATGATCCACCAGAAACGAGATGCGCTCCATTTCGACAAGTTTGCCAGGATCACCGGCAGCCTGGGAACTGACTCTGCCGTAATCCGTCTCGAAAGCGCTCGCGAGAAGCAATTTCCCAAAATCGTGCAGCAACCCCGCGGTGAACATCGGTCCGCCCATCTCCCCGCACTCTGTCGCAAGCACCTCAGCCGCCAGACCGGTTAGCACGGAATGCTTCCAGAAATCATGCACCTCCACGCCCCAACCTGGCTGCGCGATGCTTAACACACTCTGACCACAGGCAGTCACCACTAGCCGGTAAACATTATAGAGCCCAACGCGCGCCACCGCCTGCCTCAATTCCGCAGTCGGTGATGAATCAGCGAAATACGCGCTGTTGCACAGCCTCAACACCGTGGCCGCCATCGCCGGATCCTGGGCCACCAGGAGAACAATCTCATCCAGATCCACATCCGGATCCGACAACGCGCTCAACAGTTTCGGCAGAATCATCGGTGCCGTTGGCAGCGGCTCGACCTTCTCAAGTAAATCGACTACAGGATCGGACATCGTTTGCTCCATGTTTGTGCGGCCAGACACCGCCGCTCATCCACACGTATCGGCAAAACTGCCGGGCGACTTTAGGGTCCGTACAAAAATAGCACCGGGTATTGGCGGGAGCGCTGGCAGGCCAGATGCAAGGCATGAGGACGGCGCACAGGCGCACGGACACGCCGTCCGGCGGCAGAATTGACTTCATCCTATCCCGTGATTTTAATGCCTCCATGACGGCTACGCTGGAACAAACTCGGACCGATTTGCTCAGGCTCATTGAACTGGCGCAACGCGGCGAGGAAGTGGTGATCACCCAGCAGGGGCAGGCAATTGCCAGGCTCACGGCTGTGCCGCCAACCAAACCACCTTCGGACCGCAAGGCATGGCTGGCCAAACTCGCGCGTCTGCGTGAGAGCACCGCGACAGAAAAAACCACGCCGACTACGGAGGAAATCTTGGAACACCTCCGAGCCGAACGTGGTTGAATGAGCTACTGGGATACTTCGACGCTGGTGAAACTCTATGCGAAGGAGCCAGATTCAGCGACGTTCGCGAACCACCTCTCGAGCGTGCCAGGACCGATGACCACATCGCGGATCGCCCTCTACGAAGTCCGCGCCACTCTTCTCCGCAAAGAAGGCGAAGGCATCTTGCAGGTCGGCACCGCGCAAACGCTCCACAACGAGTTGCTTCAGGATGTCGCCACCGCCGATCTTCGTCTGATCGAACTGGGCGCGGATGTCGAACAGGAATACGGGCGAGTGCTCGACCTATGCTACCAGCAGACTCCACCACTCCTGCTTCGCACGCTTGATGCCCTCCATCTGGCGAGCGCACGCATCGCCGGCGGAACCGAATTCGTGGCCACGGACAAGCGCCTGCGCGATGCGGCGAAGTTGCTCGGGTTTTCTCTTTTCCCCGCCTGAGTTTGACATCTTCGATACGGACGCGGTTTATCTGCCTTTATCAAACACCGTAGTGTGGATCTTGAACCTTCCCGAGAGCGGATCGTGCGATGCGCCGGCGCAACGCTAAGGGCGAGCGAAATAATAACTTGAGCAAATAGGCTGGCTTTTGAAACGGATCGAGAGATAAGCTCGAAGGATCCGGCTCAAGATCATCATCGCCCAGGTCAGGAGAAAGTATCGGCAATTGTCCGTGCGGATGGACG
>SXGU01131169.1_pt1 | contig 41852 bp, 29 predicted proteins | sample 3174531 | NCBI WGS metagenome assembly SXGU01 (sample SAMN11356863, study PRJNA531348) | freshwater metagenome | isolation source: freshwater sample F1-140 | place: China: Fuxian Lake, Yuxi | collected 2017-12-25 | reverse complement strand
TGGATGAAAAAATAAGCGGCGGGGTCAAGCTATTGGCGACGCAAGCCGTTTGCCCAGCTTGGGCTTTTTATCAATACCGCTTGGGTGCCGGCAAATTGCAAACGCCGGTGGACGGCTTGGATAGCATGACGCGCGGCAGTTTATTGCATCAAGTCTTGCAGTTTTTCTGGCAAGAATGCCAGAGTCTAAGCCGCTTATTAGCCATGACGGCAGCGCAGCGCTGGCAAGCGATAGATACCGCTATTGGTAAGGCGATTGAGGCCAGTCGCCTTGAGGCGCATTTATACCTGCCGCCTCAAGTGCTGCAGATAGAGCATAAGCGCTTGCACCAACTGCTTAACGATAGCTTGAATTTGGAGTGCCAGCGCGCTGATTTTAGCGTGCAAGATTGCGAGAAGAAATTCAATCTAAACCTAGAGGGCTTGCCCTTGACTATCAGCGTGGATCGCATAGACCGTTTAGCCGATGGCCGCTTGGTGGTAATTGATTACAAAACCGGCAACCGGCTTGATTACAAGAGCTGGGCTGACGCGCGCATTGCCGAGCCGCAACTGCCTATTTATGCGGTGCTGGCCTTGACTGAACAGGACGTGGCGGCGGTATGCTTTGCTAAAGTGCGCAGTGACGAAACCCGATTTGCCGGTCTGGCGGCCGAAGCCGGCTTGTTGCCTAAGGTATGGGACATCACAGAGAAGCGCAGCAATAAAGTGTTTAATGATTTCGCTGATTGGGCCGCTCTGTTAGACCATTGGCAGGCCAGTTTAAAAGCCATCGCCGCCGAAATTAAAGCTGGCGAGGCCAGCGTGCTGGTCAATAAAGAAAGCGATTTTGTTTATTGCGATGTGTTGCCCTTGCTGCGCTTAGCTGAACGCAGCGTGCAGTTTGAGCGCGCGCAAGCGGTTATAACGGAGGCTAGCGCATGAGTGAAGCGCTAATGGCATCGGATGCCGCTGCTCGCGAACAGGCTTTAGAGCGGCGTTCATTTATCGTGCAGGCGCCTGCCGGAGCCGGCAAAACCGAATTGCTCACGCAGCGCTATTTAAGTTTGCTGGCAACGGTGGACGAGCCAGAAGAAATCATTGCCCTGACCTTTACCAATAAAGCCGCCACGGAAATGCGTAACCGCATACTCTTGAGCTTGGAACAGGCCGAGCAAGCCCAGCCGGAAACGGCGCCGCACAAATTAAAAACCAGGCAACTCGCTGAGCTAGCCTTGCAGCAATCGGCCCGAAAAGATTGGCAATTGATCAAGCAGCCTAGTCGTTTGCGCATCCTCACCATGGATGCCTTGTGCAGCAGTCTAACCCGGCAAATGCCATTGCTCAGTCGCTTTGGTGGTCAGCCGGCAGTCAGTGACGATGCCGATCGCCACTATTTGGAAGCCGCGCGCCTGACCTTGGCCGACATTGTGGATGAAAGCCAGACCGATGACACGGTGAGCTTGGCCTTAACTTACATGGACAACGACGCGGAGAAGTTGACGGCCTTGTTAGCCAATATGTTGGCCAAGCGTGATCAGTGGATCAAAAAAGCCCATGAATTGCATGGTCAGCCAGACACCGAATCGCTGGCTAGCATGGAGCGGGTGTTGCAGCATTTATTCGTCGAGGAATTAACGCTGGTCAGCAGCGTGTTGACCGATCAGGTGCAGCAGGCTTTGTTGCCCTTGATACGCTTTGCTGCCAGCCATTTGGCGGCGGATTCAGAGATTGCGCCCTTATTGGATAGGCAGGCCAGCTTAAGTCCCTGTCTAGAAGACTTAGCGTTGTGGCGCGCAATGGCCAGCTTTTTGCTGACCAAAGATAAGACCTACCGTAAAGTCCTCACTAAAACCAACGGCTTTCCTAACGACGCCGAACACAAGCCCAAGAAAGAGCAATGCTTGGCTATTTTGGCCCAGTTAAGCCAAGCCGAAGTAGTAGCCAATATTTTAAGCTTGCCGCCCTTAGCCACCTTGCAATACAGTCAGCCGGTGATACGCGCCTTATCGCGCTTGTTGCAGCAAGCCAATGCGCATTTATGGGTGGTTTTTCAAAAAGCCGGCGAGGTGGATTTTGTAGCCATCGCCCAACAGGCCAGTTGGGCCTTGGAGGACGAGCACGGCGCCACCGATTTGGCCTTGAAGCTGGATTACAAGATCAGCCATTTATTGATAGACGAATTTCAAGACACCAGCCCGGTGCAAATGAAATTAATCGAGCAATTGCTTGCGGGTTGGCAGGCGCACGAGGAGCGCACGCTGTTTTGCGTGGGCGATCCCATGCAGTCCATCTACCGCTTTCGTAAAGCCGACGTCAGCTTATTCTTAGAAGCACAAAACGAGGGCATCAACGGCTTTAAATTAGCGCCCTTGCAGTTGGCATTAAACTACCGTTCGCACCCTAAAGTGATTGATTGGATTAATGGCGCGTTTACGCAGGTGTTTCCAAATGAGGATGCCAAGAATCATGGGGCCATACGCTACAGCCCGTTTACCGCTAGCCTAGGCAGTGTAGACGGTGAGGGCGTGAGATTGCACCCCTTGATTTGGCCTGCATCCAATGCAGGTCAAGAGGCCGAAGCTGAAGACGACGGCAACCCTGATCTCTATCAGCTGGAAGCGGCTTACGTGGCCAAGTTAATTGAGCAGCTAAAAAGCCAACTTAATCCGCCACAAAAGATAGCGGTGTTGGTGCGCAGTCGCAATCACTTGCAGGCCTTGGTGACGGAGATACGCCGCCATCATCAAGACTTGCACTTCCAGGCGCTGGAGATAGAACCCTTAAACGAGCGGCAAACCGTGCAGGACGCTTGGTCCTTGTTGTGTGCCTTAATGCACAGGGCCGACCGCACCCATTGGTTGAATGTGTTACGTGCCCCATGGTGTGGTTTGAATTTGGCCGATTTGCATGCTTTGGCCGGCAACGGACAACGCGATAGTATTTGGGCAGCCATGCACGACGAGGCGCGCTTAAGGCTATTAAGCGATGATAGCCGCATGCGTTTGCAGCATGCCAGAGGGGCGTTAGCTACCGCCTTTGACTGCCAGGGGCGATTGCCATTGCGCCGTTGGTTGGAGCGCACTTGGTTGCAATTGGGCGGCGCGCAGTGTTTGGTCGAGGCCGGCGATAACCGGGATGTGCAGGTGTTCTTTGATTTGTTGGAGAAACACGATCGCAGTGGCCAGCTAGACTTGGCTAGCTTGGAAGCCGCCATGAAAAAACTCTACGCCAAACCGGATAGCCAAGCCGATGGCAGCGTGCAGTTTTTAACCATACACAAGGCCAAGGGCTTGGAGTTTGATAGCGTTATCTTGCCGGCTTTGAACCGCAAATCCCGTGCCGACGACAACGACTTGTTGCTCTGGGAAGAGGTCGAGGTGGAGCATGAAAGGCATTTGATTGCAGCACCTGTGCACAGCAGAGGCAGCAAAAACAAAGGTCTGCCTAATCTTTACGATTACATTAAGAACCTAGAAAGAATACGCAGCAACAATGAGGTGGTGCGCTTGCTTTACGTGGCGGTGACCCGAAGTCAGCGCCAATTACACTTGATTGCTAGCATGCAAAAAAACAATGACGGCGAATTAAAACCGGTGGCCAATAGTTTGTTAGCGGCTTTGTGGCCGGCTGTGGCCAAAGTGTTTACAGAGACGCCAGAGCAGGCGCCGCTAGCCGCGACAAGCAAAGTCTTAGACCCGCGTCAATTTAAAGCACAATTGCAACGCCTACCCAGTGCGGCGTACGCGCAGGCCAGCGTGGGCTTAAGCCCATTGCAAACACCATTGTCTGCGATCCAGGTTGATGCTGGCAACGCAGTGACCCCAGTCAGCAGCCCGCTTGCTCAAGGGAATTTATACAAAGATTGCGGCACGCTGGCGCACGCTTACATGGAGCTGTTGGCGCAACGCACCGGTTTCGCCAGTTCGGCAGTATCGGCATGGCAACAGCCTATGCGGCGCTGGTTAATGGGCTTGGGTCACAGCGATAGCGCAGCTAAGCAGGGCGCGGATATCGTTATGGCGGCCTTGCAAACCACCTTGGCCAGCCAAGCAGGGCAGTGGGTATTGCAGGCTCACGATCAAGCGGCCAGTGAGTTAAGTCTGATGCAGGCAGGCGACAGCGTCGCTAAAAACCACGTGATAGACCGCACCTTTATTGAACAAGGCACGCGCTGGATCATAGATTACAAGCTGGGCTTAGGCGATGAGGCCGAAAGCAATGCGGCGGCGGCCGATGCCCACCGGCCACAATTAGCCCGTTACGCCAGTTTGTTTGCCGATGCCGGCTTGCCGATTAAAACCGCGGTGTTGTTTTTGAGCACAGGGCGCCTGGTCGAACTGTAAATCTTAGTGTTTTAGGTGGCGACGCACGTACCAAAACACAAAGACCAGGCCGGCGGCCACGATCAAATAATGGAACTGGTGGAAATACACTTCCAAGCTAGCCCAGTTCTCGCCAAATTTCATGCCGGCGTAAGCCAACAACCAGCACCAGATGAATGAGCCTATGAAGGTGTAGACGATAAACACGCTCATGTTCATGCGCACTACCCCAGCCGGGAAGGCGATAAAGGTACGCACGGCCGGTAGCATGCGTGCAATAAAGATGATGATTTCGCCGTGTTTTTCAAACAAGCGATCGGCTAAATCCAAATCCTTTTTGGACAGTAAGATGTACTTGCCGTATTTTTCTGCCAAAGGGCGCCCACCGAACATGCCCACGTAATAAGCCGGAATGGAACCCACTACGCAGCCTATGGCACCCGCTAAGGCAACCATGAGCAAGGTCATTTCACCCTTAAACACCAAGAAGCCGGCGAACGGCATGATGATTTCCGAGGGCAGGGGAATACAGGCCGATTCTATCGCCATCAACAACACGATGCCGGCATAGCCCATGGAGGAAATAACGCCCATGATCCAAGCGGCGACTAAGGTGATCAGTTTGGCTAACACGGTCTATCCTATCTAAAGGTCTTTAAGAGGTTTTTTACAAAATCAGTGCGTAGAGTAATGTCAGCCAAGGCCAATGTCACGCGCAATTTATCCGGCCCATTCATGCGGCAGCGCCTGTCTCTTTGCAATAAGTCTATGAGCTTAGTTGGGTCGATGTCGGCCTTGGGATTAAATTGCAGTTGTATGACCTCACTGCTGGCGTCGATTTTAATGATGCCTATGGCCTTGGCCGCAATACGCAAGCGGTGGCAAGCGATCAGCGCTTCGCCTTGTTCAGGCAGCAAACCAAAGCGGTCTATCAGTTCTTCTTGCATGCTATCCAAATCGTCGTCGTTTTCACAATTGGCTAAACGCTTGTAGATCACCAAGCGCTCGTGCACATCTGGGCAATATTGGTTGGTCAGCAAGGCCGGCGTGTGCAGGTTGATTTCCGTGGTGACGCCTAAGGGTGCATTTAAATCCGGTTCTTTGCCGGCTTTGAGTTGCTTGACGGCGTGATTCAACATGTCGGAATACAGGTGAAAACCGATCTCTTGCATTTCGCCACTTTGGCTGTCGCCTAACAATTCACCGGCGCCGCGAATTTCCAAATCGTGCATGGCTAAATGGAAGCCGGCACCCAAATCTTCCATCAGTTGGATGGCATCCAAGCGTTTCTGTGCTTGGCTGGTGATTTTACGGTCGGGATCGGTCAGCAAATAAGCGTAAGCCTGATGGTGTGATCTGCCAACACGGCCGCGCAATTGGTGCATTTGTGCCAAGCCAAACATATCGGCTTTATTCAATATGATGGTGTTAGCGGTTGGCACGTCTATGCCGGTTTCTATGATGGTGGTGCACAGCAATAAATTGTAGCGCTGGTTGTAGAAGTCACGCATGACGTGTTCCAGTTCGCGCTCACGCAGCTGACCGTGCGCCACGGCAATGCGCGCATCGGGCAAGATCCGTTCCAGTTTTTCTCGCAGGGAGTGAATGGTATCGACTTCGTTGTGCAGAAAATACACTTGGCCGCCGCGTTTAAATTCCCGTGTGGCGGCTTCGCGTATGATGCCCTCTGAATAATCGGTATGGAAGGTCTTGATGCTCAAGCGCTTTTGCGGCGGCGTGCTGATGATGGAAAACTCACGCAAGCCTTCCATGGCCATGCTTAAGGTGCGCGGAATGGGCGTGGCCGTCAGGGTCAAGACATCGACCTCGGCCCGCAAGGCCTTGAGTTGTTCTTTTTGCCGCACACCAAAGCGGTGCTCTTCATCCAAAATCACCAAGCCTAGGTTTTTAAACTTGACGTCTTTTTGTATCAAGCGGTGGGTGCCGATAATGATGTCTATCTGACCGGCCTCTAAGCCGGCTAAGGCTTCTTTTTGTTCTTTAGCGGTTCTAAAGCGGGAAATCTCGGCTATCTTGATGGGCCATGCGCTGAAGCGGTCTTTGAAGTTATTAAAATGCTGTTCGGCCAGCAAGGTGGTGGGCACCAATACTGCCACTTGGCGGCCGCCCATGACGGCCACAAAAGCCGCGCGCAGGGCCACTTCGGTTTTACCAAAACCCACGTCACCACAGACCAAGCGGTCCATGGGGCGACCGGATTGCATGTCTTTGATGACGTTTTCAATCGCTTCCAATTGATCCGGGGTTTCTTCAAACGGAAAGCCCTCGCAGAACGCTTCGTAGTCCTGCAAGCTTAAGGTAAAGGCATGGCCTCGTCGGGCCGCGCGTTGCGCATACAGATTGAGCAATTCGGCGGCAGTGTCGCGTATTTGCTTGAGGGCTTTTTTCTTGGCTTTTTCCCAATTGCCGCTGCCTAGTCGATGCAGGGGTGCCGATTCCGGCGGTCCACCTGAATAGCGCGAGATTAAGAATAATTGCGAAACCGGTACGTACAATTTGTCGTCACCAAAGTATTCCAATAGCAAGAGTTCTGTTTCGCCTTCACCAAAGTCGATGTTCACCAAACCCTTGTAACGGCCGACGCCGTGTTGTTCGTGCACCACCGGGTCGTCCATGCGCAGTTCCGATAGGTCTTTTAGCATGCCCTCGGTACTGCGCGCTTTTTCTTTTTCACGTCGCCGCTGTTGGCGTACGGTGGCGGCATACAGCTCCGCTTCGGTAATAATGGCGACCGACTGAGCCGCTTTAGCGGCCATTCGGTCGGACATGCCCCCTGCGGTTATGGCGACCGACTGAGCTGCTTGGGCAGCATGGTTAGTTATGACGTAGCCATGATGCAGTGGGCTGACGCCCAACATGAATTTTTCTTTAGAAGCGCTAAATTCAGCAAAACTTGTTATCAAGGCAGGATTTAAGCCCTGTTCCTTAAACAGTTGGTCTATGGTTTCACGCCGTCCTAAGCTTTCAGCGGTGATTAATACGCGCCCAGTAAAGTTGGCCAGGTAGGCTTGCAGTTTGTGTAACGGCTGCTCGGCACGGCGTTCGATATCTAAAGCCGGCAAGCCGTTGGATGGGCTGTCTATGCTCAATGCGATGCGGGCAAAAGCATGGGTGCTAGCAAAGAAGTCCTCGGCTTTGAACAGCAAGCTTTCTGGCGGCAGTAAGGGGCGCTCGGCATCGTGTGCTAAGGTTTTGTAGCGTGCTTGCGCCTCGCGCCAAAATTGTTGCGCGCTTTGATCTAGGTCACCGTGCAGGCAAAGCACGCTCTGGCTATTAAGGTAATCCAATAGGCAGGCGGTGTGCTCAAAAAATAAGGGCAAATACCATTCTATGCCGCCACTGGCGATGCCTTTGCTGACGTCTTTATAGATTTTGGCGCGTTGCGGGTCGCCCTCAAAGGTTTCGCGGAACTGGCCACGGAACAAGGCGATGCCGGCTTCGTCTAGCGGAAACTCCCTAGCAGGCAGCAAGCGTATCTCGGGCACCGGGAAAAGGCTGCGCTGGGTGTCCACATCAAAGGTGCGTATGCTTTCTATTTCATCGTCAAACAGGTCCAAGCGGTAAGGCAGGGCTGAACCCATGGGGAATAAATCCACCAACCCCCCGCGCACGCTGAATTCGCCATGGCTGATGACTTGGCTGACGTGGTGGTAACCGGCTTCGGCGCATTGCAAACGCAGCGCATCGGTATCCAGCCTTTGGCCTTTTTTCAGCATAAAGGTGTTGGCACTCAAATAAGCTTTCGGGCTAATGCGAATCAAGGCCGTGGATAGCGGCACAATGATGACGTCGCAGGCATTTTGCGTGATTTGGTATAGCGTGGTTATACGCTCGGAGATCAAATCCGGGTGCGGCGAAAACTGATCGTAAGGCAGGGTTTCCCAATCGGGCAATAAATTGACCGTTAAGTCGGGCGCGAAGTAGGGCAGTTCCTCTAGCAAGCGCTGCGCATCAAAACCGTTGGCACTGATGATGACCAAGGTTTGCGGCGTCGCGGCGCGTTTAAGTTGCAGCGCCAGTTCTGCCAAGGCATGGCCGTCTTGACCTAGATGGCTCAAGGTCACGCGTGTGGCCTGGCCGAGTTTGGGGATGGGTAATGCGCTAGGGCTCATGTACGGATTTCAATAGGTATGGGTTGGGATTGAGTGGGCAAGCTAGGCTGTGCCACCCACGGTCAGCGCATCAATTTTTAAGGTGGGTTGACCCACCCCCACTGGCACGCTTTGGCCTTCTTTGCCGCAGGTGCCGACGCCGCTGTCCAAGGCCATGTCGTTGCCTATCATGGACACCCGTTTTAATACGTCTGGGCCATTGCCTATCAAGGTGGCGCCTTTAACCGGGTAAGTGATTTTGCCGTCTTCTATCATGTAGGCTTCGGCGGCGCTGAAAACGAATTTGCCGCTGGTGATGTCGACTTGGCCGCCGGCAAAGTTGGCGGCATACAAACCGCGTTTCACCGATTTGATGATTTCTTCGGGCGCTGCTGTGCCATTTAACATATAGGTGATGGTCATGCGCGGCATGGGAATGTGCGCATAACTTTCGAGTCTGGCGTTGCCGGTAATCGGCATCTTCATTAGGCGGGCGTTTAAGGTGTCTTGGATGTAGCCACGCAAGATGCCGTCTTCGATCAGCACGGTACGGTTAGTTGGGTTGCCTTCATCGTCCATGCTTAAAGAGCCACGTCGGTTAGCCAAGGTGCCGTCATCAACAATGGTGATGCCGCGCGCTGCCACTTGTTGACCAATTTTATTGCTGAATGCCGAGCTGCCTTTGCGATTGAAGTCGCCTTCTAAACCATGGCCTATGGCTTCGTGCAATAAAATGCCGGGCCAACCGGCGCCCAATACCACGGTCATGCTGCCGGCAGGAGCGGGACGTGCATCCAGATTCACCAAGGCTTGGTGCACGGCTTTTTGCGCGTAATCTTGCAAGACCTCGTCGGTGAAGTAGCTGTAATCAAAGCGTCCACCGCCACCGCTGGAACCTTGTTCACGGCGACCGTTGTGCTCGGCTATGACATTGATGGATAAACGCACCAAGGGGCGCACGTCGGCCGCCATCACGCCATCGTGACGTGCCACCATGACCACTTCGTATTCGCCGGCGATGGAGGCTGTGACTTGTTTGACGCGCGAGTCTATTTGTCTGGCGTAGGCCTCCAAGCGTTCTAGTAGCTTTACTTTTTTGTCGGCAGACAAAGAAGCGATGGGGTCTTGGCCTAAGTAAAGCGGGGCGCTGGCTCGGGCGATTAAGCTGCTGGCCGACTGCTCGCCGCCTTGGCTGGCAATGGCTTTACTGGCTTTGGCCGCGGCATGCAAGGCACTTAAGCTGATGTCGTCGGAATAAGCAAAGGCGGTTTTTTCACCGCTCACCGCACGCACGCCCACGCCTTGGTCTATAGCAAAATTGCCGGATTTAACTTGGCCTTCTTCTAAGCCCCAGCTTTCGCTACGGCTGTATTGAAAATACAAGTCGGCGTAGTCAATTTTGTGCGACATCATGTCGCCCAATACGCTTTGCAGTTGCGCTAGATCTAGATTAGCCGGTGCCAGTAAGTGGTCTTTAGCTAGGTCAAAGTGGTTGCCCAGTTGCTGCTTGCCGTCAGTCGGCGTGCTGGTGGATGTCATTTAAATTTCAGTAATGTTGCGGTGTTTAAGGGCAGGCAAGCTGGCTCGCAGGCTGGCTTGGTATTTTGGGTTCATGGTGGCAATGACCACGCCTGATCCGCGCGGCAGCCTATCTAGCACCACACCCCAAGGGTCGACTATCATGCTGTTGCCGTGCGTTTCACGGCCGGATAAGTGGTAGCCACCTTGCGCAGGAGCCATGACGTAACTCAAGTTTTCTATGGCACGCGCGCGGACTAAGGTTTCCCAATGGGCTTTACCGGTGGTGTCGGTGAAGGCCGATGGCACGACGATGATGTTGACGTCTTTCATGGCGCGATAGAGTTCAGGGAAACGCAAGTCGTAACAGATGGACAGGCCTATCTTGCCAAAAGGCGTGTCGACCACTTTAATCACGTCACCGGATTCTATGGTTTTCTCTTCGTGGTATTGCTCGTTACCGAGGTTGAGCCCAAACAAATGGATCTTGTCGTAACGCGCCACTTGCTCACCTTGGTCGTCGTAGACCAAGCAACTGTTGCGTACTTTGTTGGGGAAGTTGCTGACCAAAGGCACCGAGCCGCCTATTAGCCAAATTTTATGTTTTTTGGCCATGCTTTTTAAGAATTGCTGTATCGGCCCTTTGCCTTCTTCTTCACGCGCAGCGACTTTGTCGGTCTCTTTAAAACCCATCTGCGCAAAATACTCAGGCAAGGCCACCAGTTTTGCGCCTTGATTGGCCGCCACCTCAATTAAGCGTTCGGCCTCGCTTAAGTTGGCCGTCACATAGGGGCCAGAAGCCATTTGTATGGCGGCTATTTTAATGATGTCTGTAGAGTTTTTTTGACTGAGGGTGGCTTTAGTGGTTTTTACGCGTGAAGTGATGGCCATGTTAAATCCAAATAATGGTTAGTGTTTTAATCAATTTGCAGGTGCTTCAGTTTCTTCTTTGTTGTTTTTTACTTCTTGTGGGTTATCCCATGTCCCTATGATCTCGTATTCAGTGGATGAAATTTTATTCAAAGGGTCTTTTAATATTTTCTGTGCTAAGAATGCCACAGCGCCGACCAATGGTCCACCGGCAAGCGCAGCCAGCGATAAGCTGTCACTGACGTGAGGCAATACTTTTACGTATAAGTGCTGCGTTTCTTTTTGTAAATTGGTTTCACCTTTAATTGACACGTCTGCCGCTGGCCCTGACATGACAAAGTCATCGCTGTAAATCACGCCGGCATTAATTTTTGCGCTGGCTTTAATTTTATCAAAGGCGAAGCCATTGCTAAACAGGTCTCTGAAATCCAAGGACAAGCGTCGCGGTAAGCTTTGCAAGCTGAGCAAGCCTAATAGTCGGCCCACGCCCGGTTGCACCTGCAGGATTTGGCCTTTTTTCATTTCCAGCTGCAAATTGCCATTGATTTCGATGGGGTTAAAGTCGTAGGGGTTGCCTGCCCATTGCAATTGGCCATTCAAGCTGCCTTCGCCTCTTTTGACGGTGTTGGGGTGGCCTATGTTTTTTAGTGTTTCACCTAAATTTCGAATGTCCCATGTGACGTTTAAATAGGTGCTGGGGTTTTTTTGCCAATTGTTCCATTGCCCGTCCGCGCTGATGGTGCTCTCGGGGTTGCTGAGTTTGAGTTTTTGTATGGCCCAGTTGTTGTTTTGTGGGTAGGCGATCAATTCCAAGGCGCCTAAGTTTTTGTTATCCCATTCAAAGCTATCGGCGGCGATGTCCAAGGCGGGGTAGGTGCTTAAGCCCACGTCCTTGCTGGCCGTTTTGCTCTTATTCGGGCTGTCCTCAGGAATGGATAAATGGCTTAAGCGCGCGCTTAGCTTGTTGTCGTTTGTATAATTCAGGTCGCCGCTCAGTTCGCGGCTTTGCACGGTGATGCTTAAGCCGGCTTTAGTCGGGTTGTTGATGACTTTGAGTTGGTGGATGCGCCGCTCAAATATATCCAAGGTGTTAATTTTAAGCGCTATTTTTTGGATGGGCGGGGCACTGCCTGAGCCTAATTCCCCACTGAATTCTTGCATGACGCGGCGCCAGGCATCGGCGTCCAAATAGTCTAAGCTACCGCTTAATTGCAGCCCTTTGACTTTGATTAAATCGTATTTTGGGTTGAGCTCATCGTTGCTGGCCGGTCCGTTATTAAAGCGCACGTTAGCCCGGTCAAATTTGAGGCGGCCGTTTTCTTTAGTGCGAACTACTTGAGCAAATAATTTGCGGCCCAATGCCACGCTCAAGGCATCGTTGTTTAAGGCTTGGTTTTTATCTACCCTTAACATTAAGCGCTCGTTGCTGGCTTTGTTAAAGGGAACCGGTAAGCGTGAACTTAAGCCGAGCAAATCGCTGCGTATGACGATGTTTACCAGCGGTTTTTGGATGGTGATGTCGCTTTGCCAATTGGCGCTGCCAGACAAATAGCCGGCCGCTTTGGATAAATTGCCTTTGGGATTTTGATTGATGAGCACTTGCCGTATCGCCGCGTCGTTCATTTTGCCTTTGGCATTGATGCGTATGATTTTGTCTTTACCCGAGCTTAAGTTGAAGCTAAACGGTGAACCAAATGCGCTGGCATTGATGTTTTTTGCCGTTAAGCTGCTATCGGTAAATTCGAGTACGCCATTGATGGCGGTGAGTTTAGGTATGCTCACCTCGTCCATGCTGCCATTGCTTATGAGGTAACTGCCTTGGTATTTGGCTGCGTCTAAATCGTTCATGGGGATAATGAGCTTGAGGTCTAATTTACCCTGACCGCTGGTGACGAGGTCTTCGGTAAAGCCTTGGGTGGATTCCAGCACTGGGCTTTTATTGACGAACTTGACGCCTTCGGCGACCGGGCCTTTGTAGGTGCTGTCTATGTGCAACATGGGTTCGGCGGCATCCAACTGCGGTATGACCACTTTGCTTTTGATGATTTGATTACCAAATAAGTGGCCAGAAAAGGCATTCAACTCCATGCGTTTGCCCTCAAACAGCATGTCTAAACCTAGGTCCTCTATGACCGGCCAGCCCGTGCCGTATTCCATCAGGGAGTGGCTCAATTTGCCCGTAACGCGAAATTGGCCCAGATGGGCTAGCGGTTTATTTTGTTTGTCGACAAAAGGAAAGTCCGCCAAACGGCCTTTGATGACCACGTTGACGTCTTCTATTTGGCCGCTCAGTATGGACGTGTCCAACCAATGCAGGGTGGTTTCGCCTAGGGCTTTAGGGTAGTAGTGCAATGCGTATTTGGCATCGGCTTTGGCTAAGTGGGCTGTTAAATCCAAATAATCGCCTTTAGCATTGTCCATCACGTAGTCTGCGTTGACTGTCGCAGACAAATGCGGGTTGCTTAAGCTTAATTGGTCGATGTGGACATGGGTGGCCAACTCCTTGTGGCTCCAACTGATGCTGCCGTTAAGGCTGTCCAGCAATGTGGGGTAGCGCAATATGGACATTAGATCCAACTTGGCGTTACTGGTGCTTAATTGCAGTTTGCCGGCATTTTGATTGGCGCTGATGCTGCCGCTTAGGTTGGTGAAGCCTGGGATTTTTTCATGCGCAGCCAGATTTAAATTTTGAAACTCGGACTGCACTTGGTAGCCACTGGTTTTGCCTAAGCGGGTTTGCCAGTTTAGCTTGAGTCCACTGAGCTGCCCGCTGGGATGGAGCTGCTTAATCTTGTCTTGCCATGCCTGCGGGATGGGTAGTTGGGCTGCGTGAGCCTCTAGCATAGCCAAATCCAATTTAGCCAATTGCACTTTAAGCGTGTCATTCGCCGATTTGCTTTTAAGGTAATGCACCGTGGCATCTTGCAAACTGAAGCCCAAGTTGCTTTGCACACTTAAACGCTTGGCGCTATAAGTTTCATCCGTATCGGTTTTAGCCCAAGCCAGTTCACCGCTTACGCTGCGCATGATTAAGCCAGCATTTTGGGCGGGCAGATCCAACTGCAGGTCGCTTAAGGCCAGTGTACTGTTGATGCTATGCCATTGTTGGTTTTCAAACAGCATGGCCAGTTTAATGTCACCGTGGCCATTTTTTAGCGCCACGCTAGGGCTGAGTAAGCGGTAATCGACCCAAGCTTGGTATGCCATTAAGTCTACATTTTTAATGCTCAACTCCAGTTGGCCGGACCAATCGGCTAGCTTACTAACGTCGCTGCCATAGAGGCGAGCGTGCAAGTAAATAGGCGTGCTGGTGCCGCTAGAAGGCAGGGCGCTGAGCTTGATTTGATGGCTTTGCAGCAAGCGCTTCCATGGCGGACTTTGCACCGATAAGTTGAGTTTATCTAAACTCAACGCCGGGGCGCCGCGCAGTTCGTCTATCCAGATCACCTTGGCGTCGCTGACATTCAACGCGCTTTGGCGCAGTAGCCAATTGGCCAATTCCGGTTTAGCCGGTCCCTGCATGCTGATGCCCGCCACAAAAAGCTCACCTTGGGCGTTACGCCTAATGGTGAGTTCGGGTGAGCGCAAGTTTAGGTTAGCTAAGCGCGGTTCTAGCAAGGGTAGACTGAGCCAGGATAAGCTTAAATCGGTATTTTTAAGTTGCAGGGCAGGGCGATTTTGCGCGTCGTATAAATCAATGTCTGATACAACAAAGTGTGGGTTAACGCCTTGCCAACCGACTTGAATTTGGCCTATGACTATTTTCTGCTGAGCCAGCTTGCTGGCGAATTGCGCGATGTCATTTTTGTAGAGGTTGATGTTGGGAAAAAGCCAAAACTCAATGCACAAGGCGGCGGCAATTAAAACGACGGCAATGCTGCTGATCAGCCAAAAGGCTAGGCGGTAAATCAACAGCAGGGACTTTTTGACCATATAAACTAGCTTGGGCTTTAATTGAATTAAGTTGCAGCATGCATTCTACTGCAATAGCCATCATAACAAACAAATTGCCGGGTGTTTAATAGCCGTCGGCTGTGAAGTGAAATTATTTTAAAATAGTGCCTTTGTCCTTTAGAATGTCGCCTGGCTCGGATACCCTGACGCCCACCTAATTTAAGCGCTGATCTCTTGATTCAATTCAAACAACTCACTTTAGTTCGTGGTTTAAAAACCCTGATTCAAGGGGCGACATTGCAACTGCACCCCGGCCACAAAGTGGGCTTAACCGGCGCTAACGGCGCCGGCAAATCTTCTTTATTTGCCTTGCTACGCGGTGAAATGCAATTGGAAGCCGGCGATTTGGACCTGCCGGCCAGTTGGGTGATTGCCCATGTCGCCCAAGAGACGCCAGCGCTGGCCATGCCGGCGATTGAGTTTGTCTTGGATGGCGATGCCGAGTTGCGTCAAATCGAGGCGGCCTTGGCCGCGGCTGAAGCGTCCCAGCAGGGCGAGTTAATCGCGGAATTGCATCACCGCTTACTCGATATAGAAGGTTACGCTGCTAAAGCGCGGGCGGCCGAGTTGCTAAGTGGTTTGGGCTTTAGTCAGGCTAATTTGCAACAAGCGGTGTCTACTTTTTCCGGTGGTTGGCGAGTGCGTTTGAATCTGGCGCGGGCCTTAATGTGCCGCTCCGATTTATTGTTGCTCGATGAGCCGACTAACCATTTGGATTTGGATGCGGTGATTTGGTTAGAGGGTTGGCTGCAATCTTACCGCGGCACCTTGATATTGATTTCGCATGATAGGGATTTTTTAGACGCCATCGTCAATCACATCGCGCACATAGAACAGCAAACCCTGACTTTATACCGTGGCGGCTACTCGGATTTTGAGCGGCAACGGGCGGAAAAACTGGCTTTGCAACAAGCCTTGTTCGAGAAGCAACAGCGTAAAGTCAGCCATTTGCAAAGCTACATAGATCGCTTCCGGGTGCAGGCGACTAAGGCGCGGCAAGCGCAGAGCCGCATCAAGGCCTTGGAGCGCATGGAAATGATTTCAGCGGCGCACGTGGACAGCCAATTCAATTTTGAATTTAGAGCGCCCTTGGCCGCGCCCGATCCACTCTTGGTGTTGGATGAGATGGCGGTGGGTTACCAAGGTGTCGCATTAATTAAGGACATCGTCTTAGCCATCAGGCCGGGTGAGCGCATAGGCTTATTGGGCCGCAACGGCGCCGGTAAGACTACCTTAATAAAGTTATTGGCTAAAGAGTTGGCGCCATTAAGTGGTAAGCGCGTGGAAGGCAAGGATCTGAACATAGGCTACTTTGCGCAGCACCAATTAGAGCAACTGCGTCTGGATGAGTCGCCGTTGCAGCACATGATGAAGTTGGACCCGTTGACGCGCGAGCAAGAGCATTTGAATTTTTTAGGCGGCTTTGACTTTAAAGGCGACATGGCAAGATCGCCGTGCTTGAATTTCTCCGGTGGTGAGAAGTCACGTTTAGCCTTGGCCTTGTTGATCTGGACGCGGCCGAATTTGTTGCTGCTCGATGAGCCGACCAACCATTTGGATTTGGAAATGCGTCATGCCTTGACCATGGCCTTGCAAGACTACCAAGGCGGGGTGGTGTTGGTCTCGCATGATAGGGCTTTGCTGCGCGCCAGTTGCGATGAATTTGTGTTGGTGGCCGACGGCCAGGCTGTGCCTTTTGATGGCGACTTGGAAGCGTATAGTTTATGGTTAAATGAGCAGCGCTTAAAAGAAAAACAAAACCTGCAAGCGACGCTGGAAGTCAAACCGGCTAAGCAAGATCGGGCCATGAACAAGGCCGAGCGCCAAGCCAGAATTGCCGAGCGCCGGCCTTTGCTTAAAGAAGTGGCGGATTTGGATGGTCGCATCGCGGCCTGGCAGGAAGAAAAGCTGGCATGCGACGCGCGCTTAAATGACAACGACTTGTACAGCGCCGCGGATAAAACCGCCTTGCAGGATTTACTGAAAAAGCAGGCCGAGCTCATTAAACAGATTGAGCAGGCCGAAGAGCGTTGGTTGGATTTGCATGAGCGCTTAGAGGAACTGCCAGCGCTGGATTAGGCCACATGAATGAAGTTGCCTGAAAGGGCGTTATAAAAAACCATTAAGACGGACAAGGACACACTATGGAAATTCAATACTCAAAACGCATTAAACTGATGCACGCCTTATGTTTGGCGGAAACCCAGCGTGACGGTGAGCAAAAACCGAATGCCGATTTAAACGATTACGATGCGCTGGCCGCCGCCGATTATTTAAGTTGTTACGTCACCTTTAAAGCCATACAAGCGGCGGAGCGCTCGCCTTTAGCCGAACGCAGTGAAAATTTTGACATGCTCAGTGTTTACCAAGCCTACGCCTTGCTAGCCTACGCGTTTTTTACCACGCCGTTGGCGCAAGAAGACATTGCGCCCAATTTAGGCGTGGCGCAGATCACCATTGCTAAAACCTTGTTTGCCGGTTTGCCGGATGCCGAGTTGATCGAAATCATAGAGTCGGGATTTCATAAATTCCAGTTGATAGGCGACGCCGAAGCGGCGCATTGGTCTGAGTTCAGAGAAAATTTAGATAAGCTAACGGTAGCCTTTGTGATTGCCGGTACCGATGACGAAAGCCCGCACAGCGTGGCTGAAATCACGCCTATATTTGGTCAGTTATTAAGCCAGTTGTGCGAGGCGTTTAATAACGCTTAATGCTCGTCTGGCTGGCTGCCGGATAGGTAATACCAGCGCTGATTTAGTTTGATGAAGTCACTGCGCTCGTGCAGGCGGTAGGCTTTGCCTGCCACTTTGTATCGCGCGACAAATTCCACTGTGGCCTTGTTGTCTTGCTCTGGCGTGGCCAGTTTGATGGCAAGGCCTAGCCATTTTATGGCGGGGTCCTCGCTGAGATCCAGCTTGCTTGGCCTGGTCTCGGTGTGCCAGGTTGCCAATAAATACTCAGGCAATGCTAAGGCGTAAGCGCTGTAACGAGAGCGCATCAAAGCCAGCGCATAGGGTGCAGGCTGGCCTTGATGGTAGGGCTGACAGCAATCGTGATAGTTTAAGCCGCTGTCGCAGGGGCAGGCTGGCATAGCCGTTTGTTTGCTTGAGGGCTTAGGTGAGCTCACGCGTTTCTAAAAATTCTATGTCCGGGTAGCGCTCTTGGGCCATTTGTAGGTTCACGCGGTTTGGCGCTAAGTAGACATATTCATTTGCCCCGTCCATTGCCACATTGAACCCGTATTTATCGGCAATCGCGCTTAAGTCGCTGTCTTTACCGCGCAACCAACGCGCGGTGTAACAATCGTAATTTTCAAACACGATGTCCACGCCGTATTCGTGCTCTAAGCGATGCGCCACCACTTCAAATTGCAGCATGCCGACCGCACCCAAAATCAAATCATTGCTGAGTATGGGCCTGAATAATTGCGACGCCCCTTCTTCAGCTAGTTGTTGAAGACCCTTTTGCAACTGCTTCATTTTTAACGGATTTTTTAATCGTGCTTTACGGAAAAATTCCGGGGCAAAAGAGGGTAAGCCAGTGAATTTTAGGTTTTCATTTTCACTAAAAGTATCGCCCACTTTGATGGTGCCGTGGTTGGGTATGCCTATGATGTCACCGGAGTAAGCTTCGTCCATGGTGGTGCGGTCTTGTGCCATAAAGGTGATGGCATTGTTGACCGCCATCAACTTGCCGGTGCTAACTTGTTTGATTTTCATGCCACGCTCAAAGCGACCGGAACACACCCTTAAGAAGGCAATGCGATCGCGGTGCTTGGGGTCCATATTGGCTTGAATTTTAAACACAAAGCCAGAAAATTTATTCTCATCCGGCGCCACGCTGCGACTGGCCGCATTCCGTGCAAGTGGCGCAGGCGACAAATCGACCACCGCATCCAATAGCGATTGCACGCCAAAGTTGTTGATGGCTGAACCAAAGTAGACCGGTGTTTGCTTGCCGCTTAAATAGCGTTCGGCATCAAAGCTGTGCGATGCGCCGCGGACCAATTCCACGTTGATACGCAATTCCTCCGCCACTGGCCCCAGCACCTCATCCAAGCGTGGGTTGTCCAGGCCTTGGATGATTTCCGAGGTGCCTTTCTCAGCGCGCGGGTCAAAAAAGGCGATGCTGTCGGTGTAGAGGTTGTACACGCCCCTAAAGCTTTTGCCCATGCCTATAGGCCATGTCATGGGCGCGCATTCCATACCCAGTGTGGTTTCTATCTCGTCCAGCAACTCTATGGGTTCACGGCTTTCGCGGTCCAGTTTGTTGATGAAAGTGACGATGGGGGTGTCGCGCATGCGGCACACATTTAATAGTTTGATGGTTTGCGCTTCCACGCCATTCACCGCATCAATCACCATGACCGCCGAATCCACCGCGGTTAGGGTGCGGTAAGTGTCTTCAGAGAAGTCGTCATGGCCTGGGGTGTCCAGTAGGTTGATCATGTGTTCGCGGTAGGGAAACTGCATGACCGATGAGGTCACGGAGATGCCGCGTTGCTTTTCCAATTCCATCCAGTCCGACGTGGCATGGCGTGATGCCTTGCGGCCACGCACTTCGCCGGCCACTTGTATGGCGCCACCAAACCACAATAACTTTTCAGTTAATGTGGTCTTACCCGCATCCGGATGCGAAATGATGGCAAAGGTGCGGCGGCGTTTTATTTCACCTTGCAAGGCGGTAGGCGCGGGTGTGGACATGGGTTAAGCGGATCTTTGATTTAAGGCAAGGGCGCCATTTTACCTTAAATTCGCAGCTAACCAATCATGGCTAGTCGCGATAGGCCATGTCGCGTTTACGCTGGCGTTCCTGTCGCAGACTGTAAAGTGTGGAGGCGATGACGACCACTGAGACGACGACGATGGTGACGGTAGCCAGGGCATTGATGCTGGGGTTTAAGCCTAAGCGCGCGCGGGAAAAAATCACCATGGGCATGGTCGAGTAGCCTGGCCCAGACAAGAAGGACGATAAGACCACGTCATCAAAAGACAAGGTGAAGGTGAGTAAGAAGGCAGATAGCAAGGCCGGCATGAGCAGAGGCAAGGTCACCAAGGTGAATACTTGCCACGGCCGGCAGCCTAAATCCATGGCGGCTTCCTCCAGTTTGCTGTCCATTTCCGTTAAGCGCGAACGCACCACTACCGTGGCGTAAGCCGTGCCAAGTAATGTGTGGCCTAGCAATATGGTTAATAAGCCGCGCTCAGGGTAGCCCAGGGCTTGTTGCGCGGACACCAGCATCAGTAATAAGGACAGGCCAACAATCACGTCTGGCATCACCAAAGGCGTGCTGGCCAAGGAGGACAGCAGGCCGCGGCCAGTGAAGCGCCGATAACGGTATAAGGCAAACGCGCTGAACAGCCCAAAGAATACCGAGACCAAAGCCGATAAGAAAGCAATTTTAAGGGATAACATGACGGCGGCGATCAAGTCGCTGTCATGCATTAAGGCTTTATACCAACGCAAGCTGGCATGGCTCCATACCGTGACCAACTGCGAGTCATTAAACGAGTAGGCGACCAGGGTAAAGATGGGCAGAAATAAAAATGCATAGACCAGCAGCATCCAGCTGCGGCCAAACCATTTAAGCGCGGTGCTGTTCATGTTTTATGCGCGCCCCTCGGATTGCAGTTTGTTGTAAATAGTCAGCGGCAACATGATGAGTAGCAGCATGACGATGGTCACGGCCGATGCCATGGGCCAGTCGTTGTTGCTAAAAAACTCGTCCCACAATACGCGACCTATCATTAAGGTGTTGGGGCCGCCTAGCAGTTCGGGGATCACGTATTCGCCAACCGCGGGGATGAACACCAGCATGCAACCGGCCACTATGCCGGCTTTAGATAGGGGCACGGTAATTAGCCAAAAGGTTTTAAACGGGTGGCAGCCTAAGTCTGCTGCCGCTTCTAGGTAGCGGCCATCCAGTTTGGACAGGTTGGCATACAGCGGCAATATCATGAAAGGTAAATACGAGTAGACCATGCCTAGCATCAAGGAGAAGGGCGTATTGAGCATCTCGATAGGGCTGTCTATCCAGCCTAGCGCCAGCAAAGCGCTATTGATTAAACCGTTGTTAACCAAGAGGGTTTTCCAGGCGTAAATACGCAGTAAAAACGAGGTCCAAAACGGCAACATGATCAGCATGAGCAATAGCGCTTGCCAGTGTTTGGGTGCGCGCGCCATGAAGTAGGCAAACGGGTAACCTAGGCCTAAGCAAATCACTGTGGTGTAAAAGGCGTATTGAATGGAGGATAAATACGTGAGCAAATACAGTTCGTCGAAGGCCAGAAACAAGTAGCTGCTAACATCTATTTTGATCTGGGGCCAGGCACCTTGCCAGCTAACCATGCCCGATACCGCCGTCGTTTGCATTTCCGATAAGCTGATTTTCAGCACGATTAATACTGGCAATAAAGCCAAGATCAAGAACCAAGCATACGGCAAGCCTATGACCAAGCGGCGCCCAGTTAGCCAGGCGGGCGTGCTACCTTTCAATGATTGCATGAGGCTGGCCATTATTGCGTCAACAGCACCATCGCACTGTCGCCCCAGCTGGCGTAAACCGCATCGCCCCAGCTTAAATCGGCATTATCTTCATCGGCCTGACTTTGCACTTGCACTTGCAGCACTTTGCCACTGGCCAGTTTTACATGGTAGCTAGTGTGTGCGCCAAAGTAGGCCATCTCCACCACCACGCCGGCCACATGGTTGACTTTAGCCGTGGGTTTTTTGCGGCTGAGCGCCATTTTTTCTGGCCGTATGGCCACGCCCACCGCCATGCCTAAATGACAGGCTTGGTTGGATGGGGCGCGCAGCAAGGCATCGGCGCATTGCACTAGGACGTAATCGGTGTGGTTTTCTTTGACTAGGCCGTCAAAAATGTTCACGCTACCAATAAAATCCGCCACTTGTCGGCTGTTAGGCTGTTGGTAAATGTCCTTGGGCGAACCTACTTGTAAAAACGAGCCTGCACTCATGACGGCCATGCGCGTCGCCATGGTCATGGCTTCTTCTTGATCGTGGGTCACCAACACGCAGGTCACGCCCACTTCTTCTATGATGTTGACTAATTCTATTTGTGTGCTGACACGTAATTTTTTATCTAAGGCACCCAAGGGTTCATCCAGTAATAACAGCTTGGGTTGTTTAGCTATGCTGCGGGCTAAGGCCACCCGTTGCTGCTGACCGCCCGATAGCTGATGAGGTTTGCGTTTGCCGTACTGGCTTAGTTGCACCAGTTTCAACATGGCCTCCACCCGCTCGGCAATGGACTCTTTAGCCATGCCGTCACGCCGCAAGCCAAAAGCGATGTTGTCGCTGACGCTTAAATGCGGGAACAGTGCATAGGACTGAAACATCATGTTGATGGGCCGTTGGTAAGCAGGCAACTCCGTGATGTCTGTCCCGCCTAAGTAAATTCGGCCTTGGCTTGGCGTCTCAAAGCCTGCCAGCATGCGCAATAAGGTGGATTTGCCGCAACCTGAGCCACCCAATAAGGCGAAAATTTCCCCGCTGGCCACGTTCAGCGTGACTTGATCCACCGCCTTGATGTGACCGTCGTAGATTTTACTGACGCCTTCTATGCGCAATAAAGGCTCGTTGGCTAATGGGGATTTGCTAGCGTTTTCCATCCTTACAATCCTGTTTTAAAGCGAGTGAATAAACGGGTCATGATGCGCCTGGTGCCATTGTCCACCGTGCCAGGTGGAATAAGCCTAGCCACGTCGCTGGGAGCTAAAAAAATGCTGGGGTTACGCTTAATGGATGCGTCGACAAACGCGCTGGCGGCTTGATTGGGATTAGCAAAGGATAAGGCGTTGGTTAAGCTGGCATGCACTTGCGCGCGTAGTATGTAGTTGATGAACAGATGGGCGTTGTTTGGGTGTGGCGCATCGGCCGGAATGGCCATGGTGTCCATGAACATCAATCCGCCCGTTTTAGGCAGCAAGGCCACGATGTTTTGCGCCAAATTATTTTCCAGGGCGCGTTTTCTAGCCAAGTTAAAATCACCCGCCCAGCCCAGCGCCACGCAGACTTGGCCGCTGGCTAAATCTTCAATTTGGCCGCCAGAATTAAAGCGCTTGATGTCGGGCCGTACTTTTTTCAACATGGCAAAAGCGGCTTGGTAATCGGCGGCATTTTTGCTGTAGGGGTCGCGGCCTAGGTAATGCAAGGCGATAGGGAAGACCTCGGACGAGGTATCCAATAAGGTGATGCCGCAAGACTTTAATTTGTTGGTGTAGATAGGATTGAACACCAAATCCCAAGCGTTATCTGGCATGGGTGTATTGCCTAAAGCGAACTTGACCTTGTCGACATTGATGCCGACTGTGGTGTAGCTCCATAGCCAATCCACCAAGTAGGCGTTTCCTGGGTCAAACGCCTGCATTTGTTTCAATATGGCTGGGTCGAGATTTTTCCAATTGGACAGCTTGGCTTTGTCTAGTTTTTGGTATAAACCGCCTTCAATCTGCAATTTTGCCCAGTTTGAGGAAGGCACCACGATGTCGTAGCCGGTTTTTCTGGCAATTAATTTGGCGTGCAATATTTCGTTGCTATCAAAAATATCGTAGCGCACTTTGATGCCGGTTTCTTTTTCAAAATTCGGGATGGTGTCAGGCGCAAGGTAGTCCGACCAGTTGTAAATATTCAGTATTTTTTCTTCATTCACGGCGGCGCTGGTGATGGCGCTAAGGCTGAGTAGCATAAAGCCTAGACAGCTAAGGAATAAGCTGTAAGTTAAGCTGGGCTTGGATGGCGCACGCATGTCGGCCTTTCTAAAATGCAATCAATGGAAAAAGTAAGCAACACCGACTGGGCGGTGTTTTTCGAAATAATTCTAACATGGACGCCGGATTTTTTAGCAGCTTAAACCAGCAAACAGTCTGCAATCGTCGTGTATGATATTAGCCATAACGGTCTGCCCATCTTGGAAAAGTCATAGAGAAGAACATGAACATTATTAGTCTACCTACCCGCCCATACGATGATCAAAAACCCGGCACCTCGGGTTTGCGCAAAAAGGTAAGCGTCTTCCAGCAGAAGGCGTATTTGGAAAACTTTGTGCAAAGTATTTTTGACACATTGACCGTGCCAGCTGGCGCTACCCTGGCATTGGGCGGGGACGGCCGTTATTACAATAGAACGGCGATACAAACCATTATTAAAATGGCGGCAGCCAATGGCTTTGCTCGTGTCTTAGTCGGACAAGCCGGTATCTTATCCACCCCAGCGTCCTCACACGTCATACGTAAATACCAGACTTTTGGCGGCATGGTGTTGTCGGCTAGCCATAATCAAGGCGGTCCGCAGGGCGATTTTGGCATCAAGTACAACGTCAGCAATGGTGGGCCGGCAACGGAAAAAATTACCGACGCGGTCTACGCCAAAAGCAAAACTATTAGCCATTATAAAATCGCCGATTTTGCCGATGTGGACATCGACCACTTAGGTGTCACGCACTTGGCTGGCGGGCAGTTTTGCGTCGAGGTGATCGATGCGGTGCAAGATTACGCCGACTTAATGGAGTCCTTATTTGATTTTGCTGCCATACGGGCTTTATTAAAAAGCGGTTTTAGCATGCAGTTTGATGCCATGCACGCGGTCACCGGGCCTTACGCCCAAGAGTTGTTTGTGCGTCGCTTGGGCGCGCCGGCAAGCAGCTTAATGAACTGCCAGCCCAGCGAAGACTTTAATGGCGGTCACCCCGATCCCAATTTAACCTATGCCGAAGATTTGGTAAAAATCATGTATGCCGGTGACAGCGCGCCAGACTTTGGTGCGGCCTCGGACGGCGACGGCGATCGCAACATGATTTTGGGCAAAAATTTCTTTGTCACCCCATCAGATAGCTTGGCGGTGTTGGCGGCAAACGCCACCTTGGTGCCAGCCTATGCCGACGGCATTGCCGGTGTGGCTAGGTCCATGCCGACCAGTGGGGCGGTGGATAGGGTAGCTGCCAAATTAGCTATTCCGTGCTTTGAGACGCCAACCGGTTGGAAGTTTTTTGGCAACCTAATGGATGCCGGAAAAGTGACCCTGTGCGGCGAAGAGAGCTTTGGCACCAGTTCCAGTCACGTGCGGGAAAAAGACGGTTTGTGGGCGGTGCTGTTTTGGCTAAACATACTGGCAAGCAAATTTGCAGCCGGTCAGCCTGTGTCGGTTGAGCGGATATTGCAAGCGCATTGGGCGGAGTTCGGTCGCAATGTCTATTCTAGGCACGATTACGAGGCCATACCCAGTGACGCGGCCAACAGCGTGATGCAGCACCTAGAAGCGCAATTTGCCGATTTGCCCGGTCAACGTCTAGGTCGTTACACAGTAAAAGCCTGCGATGATTTTAGTTATCACGATGCCATTGATGGTTCAGTTAGCCACCATCAGGGCTTGCGTATTTTGTTTGTAGACGGCTCGCGCATGGTTTTTCGTTTGTCTGGGACGGGGACCGAGGGCGCTACCTTGCGGATTTATTTGGAATCGTTTGAAGCCGATGTGACTAAGCAGTCGGTGGATGCGCAGCAGGCCTTGGCGGAAATGATAAGTTTGGCACTTAGTCTGTCGCAGCTGCCAGAAAAAACCGGTCGCTTAGCGCCGACCGTGATTACCTAATTCAGTCGGCTTCGTCTATCCAAGCCAGTTGGATGGCTTCCAAGATGCGTTCACCGCATTTATTCGGATCGTCATCGAACCCGTCTAGCGCCATGACCCATGTCATTAAATCGGTAAAGCGCACCGTGCTGGGGTCGGTGTCTGGGTATTGATCGCATAAGGCTTCGGCGATGCGTAAACTGTCTGTCCATTTCATGGCGCTGCTCTCACTAATAATAAAGTTAATTGATCTTAAACTTAGTCGATTATAGCGTGGTCTCAAGCCGGCAACAAAAAAGCCAAAACTTAAATACAAAGACCGCCTAGCATGCATATTAAGGTTTTAACCTTCAGCCTAGGCCGTGTTAAAATAGCGCCTTATTATTCACTCAAACTTAAACCGTAATTGGAAAGCGAAATACTATGTCACTAGCCCCAACTAATCAGGCGCCCTTTACTTACGATCTTACTTTGGATAAAGCAGACGCGGCTTTGTGGGGCATGATGTCGCACGAAGTGGTGCGTCAGCATGAGCACATTGAGCTCATAGCGTCGGAAAATTACACCAGTCCAGCGGTGATGCAAGCGCAAGGTTCGCAGTTAACCAATAAGTACGCCGAAGGCTACCCAGGCAGACGTTTCTACGGCGGCTGTGAGTACGTGGATGAAATTGAGCAGTTGGCCATAGACCGTTTGAAAGCCCTGTACGGCGCAGAGTACGCCAACGTGCAGCCCCATTCAGGTTCGCAAGCCAACCAAGCCGTGTATTTCTCTATCTTGAAGCCAGGTGACACGGTCATGGGCATGAACTTGGGTCACGGTGGTCATCTCACGCATGGTTCGCCTGCCAATTTGTCCGGTAAATTATTTAACATCGTGCCTTACGGCTTAAACGATAAAGAAGAAATCGATTACGACGAGATGGAGCGCATCGCCGTCGAGTGCAAGCCCAAGTTGTTGATAGGCGGCGCATCGGCTTATGCCTTGCGTTTTGATTGGGCACGCATGGCCGAGATCGCGAAAAAAGTAGGGGCGTATTTCATGGTGGACATGGCGCATTACTCTGGCTTGATCGCGGCGGGCGTTTACCCTAATCCGGTGCCGCATGCTGATTTTGTCACCTCTACCACGCATAAAACTTTGCGTGGCCCACGCGGTGGTATTATTTTGGCTAAAGCCGAATTTGAAAAATCCTTGAACTCTAGCGTCTTCCCTGGTTTGCAAGGCGGCCCTTTGATGCACGTGATTGCAGCAAAAGCCACGGCCTTCTTGGAAGCGTCGCAACCGGCTTTTAAAACCTATCAAAGCCAAGTGGTGAAAAATGCCCAAGCCATGGCTGCAGCGTTAGCTGCTAGAGGTTTGCGCATTATTTCTGGCCGCACCGAGTCACACATGTTTTTAGTTGATTTGCGTCCTAAAGGCTTAACCGGTAAAGCGGCCGATGCGGCATTGGGTTTGGCGCACATAACCGTTAATAAGAATGCCATTCCGAATGACCCAGAAAGCCCGTTCGTGACCTCAGGCATACGCATAGGGGCGCCGGCAATCACCACGCGTGGTTTTAAAGAAGAAGAAGCCAAGTTGGTGGCCAATTTGATTGCTGATGTGTTGGACAACCCAACGGATGAGAGCGTCATAGCCGCCACCAAAGCCAAAGTCCACGCCTTGACCGCGCGCTTTCCAGTCTACCAAGGCTAGTCAGTCTCAGGCCCAATGCGCTTACTATGAAATGCCCTTTTTGCGGTGATGCCGATACCCAGGTAATCGATTCTCGTGTCAACGACGAGGGCAATTCCATACGCCGTCGCCGCAAATGCGGCGTTTGCGATAAGCGTTTTACCACTTACGAAACGGCGGAATTGATTATGCCGCAAGTGGTTAAAACCAACGGCACGCGGGTGGCATTTGATAGAGAAAAGCTGCGTCTGTCCTTCACTCGGGCCTTGCACAAACGCCCGGTGCCTACCGAATACGTGGACCGCGCCTTGGACAGGATTACGCAAAAATTGCTTAGTTTGGGTGAACGTGAAATCCCCGCTAGGGAGCTGGGTGAAAGCGTGATGCATGAATTGAAATTGATGGATAAAGTGGCTTACATCCGTTTTGCTTCGGTTTACCGTAGCTTTTCAGATGTGGATGACTTTAATGAAGCCATCCGTGAGCTATAACAATGGAGATTGATTATGCGAGTCATTAAATGGGCCTCGATAGCCTTAAGTGTGTTTACCGTGGTCTTGACCTTGGTGTTTTTTGGCTGGTGGGCCATGAAGGACAGCCTCATGTTTGGCAGCGAGAAATTCGACCAAATCAAATGGATGCAGGCGGCAGCCAATGTACAAAATGATTGCAAGCGCGGCGACATGGCTTACGATTTGCAGCAAAATATTTTAGTCAAAGGTACGCCTAAAGAAGCGGTGGCCATATTGCTTGGTAGGCCCAGCTACGATGCGGACAGACACGTGGAATACGATTTGGGTAAGTGCATGCATGTCTACCACGGCTTGTTGATTTATTTTGATGAAAACAACAACCTAATCAACAGTCGCATCTCCTCACATTAAGCCCGGCCAATCTCGCTAGTTTTGCACCGTGTTTTCCATCGCTGACCACACCTACATGGCCCTTGCGCTGCAGTTAGCAGAGCAGGGTAATTACAGCACTGCACCCAACCCTAGGGTCGCTTGCGTGGTGGTGAAAAACAATCAAATACTGGGTCAAGCAGCCCACCTCAAAGCCGGTCAAGCGCACGCCGAAGTGCTGGCATTAAATCAAGCAGGCGAGGCCGCAGTCGGTGCCGATGTCTACGTTACCCTGGAACCATGCAACCACGTTGGTCGAACGCCACCTTGCGTGGATGCCTTACTAAAAGCCGGGGTAAAGCGTGTGGTGGTGGCCATGCAAGACCCCAACCCTTTGGTGGCCGGGCAGGGCATGCAGCGTTTACGGGCGGCGGGCATAGACGTTGAGCTGGGATTGTTGGAGGCGCAAGCGCAAGCCTTAAACCCCGGTTTCGTCTCGCGTATGACTCGGCATAGACCGTATTTGCGCACTAAACTGGCCGCCAGTTTAGATGGCCGCACGGCTTTAGCCAACGGATTGAGTCAGTGGATCACAGCGGAAGCAGCCAGGGCCGATGTGCAGCATTGGCGTGGTTTGGCTTGCGCCATTGTGACCGGTATAGGCACGGTCTTGCAAGATAACCCCAGTATGACCGTGCGCGCACCTGAGATAGTCAAGGCGGCCTTGTCGCGTCAACCGCTACGCGTGATTGTAGACAGCCGATTGCGCACGCCGCATGATTGCCAAATGCTCTCTGCAGCCAGCCTGCAAACAGGCCCGGTATTGATTGCCTACGCCAAAGCCGATGCCGCCCAGCTACAAGCAATACAGCGCCCTGGTTTAAGCTTAATAGCCATGCCTAACAAGCACGGCCAAGTTGATTTGCCGGCCTTGATGACCCACTTGGCTACGCTAGGGGTGAATGAGGTCTTACTGGAAGCCGGTTCGGCTTTAAATGGCGCTTTCTTGCAAGCGCAATTAATCGATGAATGCATTTTTTACTATGCCGCCAAACTGATGGGTGGCACGGCTCAACCCATGTTTGCCATGCCGGCCTATGAGACCATGTCACAAGCACAAGCCATGCAGATTATAGACGTTAGGCAATTGGGTGCGGATTTGCGCTTGCGCGCCAAGCCGGTGCCCGCCTAATTAATCATGCAGTTGGCCGGCTTGATCGATACCCATTGCCATCTGGACGCCGCTGAATTTTCCACGGATAGGCAACAACAAGTAGCACTCGCCTTAGAGGCCGGCGTGACTAACATGGTTATTCCCGCTGTGGCGCGCGAAAACTTCTCTGCCGTACTGGATCTTTGCCAACAGCATAAACACTGCGCCTGTGCGCTAGGGGTGCACCCTATGTACGTCGATGGCGCAGCTTTAGCTGACCTGGATGCCTTGCAAGAAAAGTTGCGCCATCCAGCCGTGGTGGCCGTAGGGGAAATTGGTTTGGATTATTTTGTCGCTCATAGCGATCCGCTGGCAAACCGTCAGCGGCAAAGCCTTTTTTTTAGCGAGCAATTAAAGCTGGCCAAGCAATTTGATTTGCCGGTGATATTGCACGTGCGCCAAGCCATTGATGAGGTGTTAATGCATTTGCGCCGTCACGCTGTGCCTGGTGGGATTGCTCACGCCTTTAATGGCAGCCTGCAGCAGGCTGAGCAATTCATCGGCATGGGTTTTAAATTGGGCTTTGGGGGCGCCATGACCTACCAGCGGGCGACTAAGTTACGCGATTTAGCCAAGAGCCTGCCCTTAGAGAGCATAGTGCTTGAAACCGATGCGCCGGATATGCCGCCGTCGTGGTTAGCGGCAGGGCAAAAAAACAGCCCCAAGGAGTTAGCAAAAATAGCCCAAGTTTTGGCTGATTTGAGGCAAGTAAAGTTGTCGCAAGTGCTTGATATTACTAGTGCCAATGCGCGGCAAATTTTGCCAAAATTGGTCAACTTATGCACATCACCTCAAGTGCTACTTTAACTTGGGCAAAAAACCCTTACCAATCAAAGGCTGTATTTTAAGTTATTGATTTTTATAGATAAAATAATAGTATAAAAAGTAAGCGATTTGAAAAAAGCCTTATAAATTGGCATGTTACATTTTCAAGTCACAGTTATTCACAAAGTTATCCACAGATAATGTGGAGAGTATTTTCAAAACCATTGAACTTTTTAAAAGTCAATTTTTTTATCATTGATTTTTAGCGTAATTTAGCCGGTTTTTTTTCTAGGAAAACATGGGTTTTATGTTAGTGAACAATCAGCATTATCGAACCATTTGGTCGGAGCGCATTTTGACTAATGGGTCAAGCTCTGTCGCCATCGTTGATCAAACCAAATTGCCGCATGCGTTTGAGGTGTTGAGCCTAAGCAATTTGCCGCAAATGGTGCATGCCATCAAAAGTATGCAAGTGCGGGGTGCACCCTTGATAGGGGCCGCCGCCGCCTATGGCATGGCCTTGGCCGCGCAAGAAGACGCCACAGACGGCGCTTTACAAGCCGCCGCCTCGTCTTTACGCCTAAGTCGGCCCACCGCGGTGAATTTGAATTGGGCCGTGAGTCGCATGCTGGACTTAATGTTGTCGCAGCCACAAGCCGCGCGTGCGCAAATTGCCTGGGCCGAGGCAGAAAAGATTTGTGATGAAGACGTTTTACAAAATCAAGCCATAGGCCAGCACGGATTGGTGCTCATGCAGCAGACTAGACCAAAAAATGCCCATATCTACCATGTGCTCACCCATTGCAATGCGGGTTGGTTGGCAACGGTCGATGTCGGCACCGCGCTGGCGCCGATATACGCGGCGCATGAAGCCGGCATAAAGGTTCATGTTTGGGTGGATGAAACTAGGCCGCGTAATCAAGGCGCCAGTTTGACCGCCTGGGAGTTAGGCCAGCATGGCATAGCGCATACCGTCATCAGCGATAATGCCGGCGGCCATCTTATGCAACAAGGCTTGGTGGACATGGTCTTGGTTGGTGCAGACCGTGTCAGCAGTGTCGGCGACGTCTGCAATAAGATAGGCACCTATTTAAAAGCCTTGGCGGCGTTTGATAACGGCGTGCCTTTTTATGCCGCCGTGCCTAGCCCGACCATAGATTGGTCGATTAAGGATGCCCTGGCCGAAATTGAAATTGAGCAACGTCACGGTGACGAAGTGGCTTACATGCAAGGCCTGGCTGCAAATGGCGAAATGCACAGCGTGCGTTTGATCCCCACTGGATCCAACACTGCTAACCCGGCATTTGATGTCACCCCGGCCAGGTTGGTGACCGGCATCATTACTGAACGCGGGGTATTTAGTCCGGCCGACTTAGTCAGCATGCGACTAAGCAAAGTATCCATGGGGGCCAACTAATGGCAATAGCAAGGGAAATGGCCAAGCGTGACCAGCTATTGGCCAGCAGCCAACAATTAGCCGCCTTAGGCCTTAATAAAGGCACATCCGGTAATCTCAGCGTGCGCACCGACTCGGGCTTTTTAGTGACCCCATCGGGCATGCCTGTGGAGGCCATGGATGCCATGAGCATGGTGCACATGCAGTTTGATGGGTCCTGTGAGGCCGGCCAGCGACCCAGCAGCGAATGGCGCTTTCATCGAGATATCTTGCAGGCCAAACCGGATGTTAACGCGGTGGTGCATACTCACAGCACGTTTGCCACCACCTTGGCCTGTTTGCGTAAGCGCATACCGGCTTTCCATTACATGATTGCCATTGCCGGTGGCGACAGCATAGAGTGCGCGGATTATGCTTTATTTGGCAGCCAAGCGCTTTCGGACAAGGCGCTGCTGGCCTTAGGCAAACGCAAAGCCTGTTTGCTAGCCAACCATGGCATGATAGCCGTCGGCCGTGATTTGCCGCATGCCGTGTCCGTGGCTTTGGAGGTGGAGAATTTAGCCGAGCAGTATGCCCTGGCCTTGCAAATAGGCGAGCCGACTTTGTTGAGCGCTAGTGAAATGCAAGCGGTTTACGCGCAATTTAAAGGCTACGCTAACTGGGATTAAAGCTGAAAGAGTCTGGCCACCCGTGCATGGCAGCCAGATTTAAATTGATTAACGAATGACTTCTTTGAGTTGTTCCAAAATCGCTGGGTTTTCTAGGGTGGACAAATCGGAGGTGATTTCCTCACCCTTAGCCAAGTTGCGCAATAACCGACGCATGATTTTACCGGAGCGAGTCTTAGGTAAATTGTCACCAAAGCGAATTTCATCGGGCTTGGCAATTGGGCCAATTTCTTTACCCACCCAATCACGCAATTGCGCCACAATTTGTTTGGCCGCTTCGCCCTCGGGACGAGCGCCTTTTAGCACCACGTAAGCCACCACCGATTCACCCTTGATGTCGTGCGGTTTGCCGACCACAGCGGCTTCTGCCACCAGTGGATTGGATACCAGGGCCGATTCAATTTCCATGGTGCCTAAGCGATGGCCAGACACGTTTAACACGTCGTCTATGCGACCCATGATGGTAAAGAAGCCGGTTTTGGCATCGCGTATGGCGCCATCGCCAGCTAAGTAGGTGGTGCCACCTAAGTCTATCGGGTAGTAGCTGGATTTATAGCGTTCTGGGTCGTTGTAAATGGTGCGTATCATGGACGGCCACGGTTTTTTAATGACCAACAAGCCGCCTGTGCCCCAAGGCACGTCTTTACCCGTTTCATCCACCACAGCGATGTCTATGCCAGGGAAGGGCAGCGTGCAGGAACCGGGCACCAAAGCCGTGGCGCCTGGTAATGGGGTGATGGCGTGGCCACCGGTCTCGGTTTGCCAGAAAGTGTCAACGATGGGGCAGCGGCTGCCGCCTACGTTCTCGTAGTACCACATCCAGGCTTCCGGATTAATTGGTTCGCCGACCGAGCCCAAGAGGCGTAGGCTGCTTATGTCAAAGTTTTTAGGATGGGTGCTTTCTACCGTGTCAGCCGCTTTGATGAGCGAGCGTATGGCGGTCGGGGCGGTGTAGAAAATCGTCACCTTGTGTTTTTCTATCATGCGCCAAAAACGGCTGGCATCCGGGTAAGTGGGGATGCCTTCAAACACCACTTGGGTGACGCCCATGGCCAATGGGCCGTATGCCACATAAGTGTGGCCGGTAATCCAGCCCACGTCAGCAGTACACCAAAAAATATCCTTGTCTTTAATGTCAAAGGTCCAGCGCATCGTATTCATGGCATGCAGCAAGTAACCTGCTGCCGCGTGTTGTACGCCCTTGGGTTTGCCGGTACTGCCTGAGGTGTAGAGTAAAAATAACGGGTGCTCGGCATTCATCATGACCGGTGGGCAGTCGTCGCTCACGTCAGCGATTAAATCGTGCCACCAAATTTCATAGGCTTGTGTAACGATGGGCGTGCCGGTTTTTTTGTAGACCACGATGTTTTTGATCGATTCGCAACCGCCCATGGCAATGGCTTCGTCCACGGCATTTTTTAGTGGCATGGATTTGCCACCACGAAATTGGCCATCCGCGGTGATGATGGCCACCGCACCGGCATCGATGATGCGCTCGTTAATGCTTTTGGCTGAAAAGCCGCCAAATACCACTGAGTGCGTGACACCCAAGCGCGCGCAGGCTTGCATGGCCACCACGGCTTCTATGCCCATGGGCAAATAAATCAGCACGCGGTCGCCGGCAACGATGCCTAATTTTTTTAAGCCGTTAGCGAATTGGCAAACGCGTTGGTGTAATTCTTTGAAAGTGACTTGCGAGCTGCTGCCGTCATCGGCCTCAAAAATGATCGCCACTTTATTTGGGATGGTGTTGAGGTGCTTGTCTAAGCAGTTGGCGGAAACATTGAGTTCGCCGTCTTCAAACCATTTGTAGAAGGGCGCATTGTCTTGATTCAGTGTCTTGCTAAAAGGTTTGTGCCAAACCAATAACTCGCGTGCTAACTTTGCCCAAAAACCCTCGTAATCGTCGGTTGCTTGCTGACACAAAGCATTGTAGGCTGACATACCGGACACGGTGGCCGATTTAACAAAATCGGCACTCGGTTCAAATACGCGGTTTTCATGAAGCACTGAGTTGATGGACATGCTAAAAATCTCCTTGAGATAATGCTAATTTATATTTTTTGCACTAAAAAACATTTTGTAACGCAATTGTAAACGTCATATTACATTAAAAAACTTATGCTAACACTCGATAATTTATTATCTGCAAGCCCCGCCAAGTCTAGCGCTGAGCAAAAATTGCGGCATGCTATTTCGTGCAGTCCATTTCTCGCTAGACTCTGCACAAAACATGCCGGCTTAGTGCAGGATTTGCTAGAAAATCATGAGCTAGCCTATCAATTAGCCGACATGCAAAATTTTTTGGCTGGGCAAACTATTTTTGATGAAGGCAGTTTAAAAAAAGCCTTGCGCGCATTACGCCAAGCAGTCATGGCCAGAATGATAGTCCGCGATTTAAACGGTTTGGCCGATGTGGCCGAGGTCATGCAAACCACCACGCACTTGGCCGAATACACCATCAACAGCGCCTTGGCGTTTTTACACCCGGCCTTGGAGGCCATGCATGGTCCAGCGTTAGATACCGAGGGGCAGACGCAACACATGGTGGTAATCGGCATGGGTAAGCTAGGCGGCGGCGAGCTCAATGTCTCATCCGACATTGATTTAATCTTTGCCTATGCAAGCGACGGCGAAACCACCGGTGCCACTCCGATTAGTCACCAACAATTCTTTACCCGTTTGGCCAAGCAATTAATCGCTGCCATAGATGACATCACCGAAGACGGCTTTGTGTTTAGGGTGGACATGCGCTTGCGGCCGTTTGGTAGCGAAGGGGCCTTGGTGTCGAATTTAGACGCCTTGGAAGAGTACTACCAGAATAACGGCCGCGAATGGGAGCGCTATGCTTGGATAAAAGGCCGCGAAGTGACCGGTGGCCAAGAAGTGACGCGCTTATTGAAGCCCTTTGTTTTTAGGAAATACTTGGATTTTGGCGCCTTCGCCAGCATGCGCGATTTAAAGCAGCAGATACATCGCGACGTGAACAGCAAGGGCATGCAAGACAACATTAAATTGGGCCGCGGCGGCATACGAGAAATTGAGTTCATTGCCCAAGTGTTTCAATTGATACGCGGTGGGCAAGACCCCAGTTTGCAAATTAAACCCACATTGCAGGTGCTCGATCTGTTGGCTGAAAAAACCTTGCTGCCCAGTCAGACCGTGGCGGAATTGAAAGCAGCTTATGTTTTTTTACGCAACTTAGAGCACCGCTTAATGTACGTGGAAGACGCGCAAACCCAGGCGCTACCGAATAACGATGAGGCGCAAGCGCGCATCGCTAAAGCGATGAATTTTAGCGATTGGCCTAGCTTTTTAGCGGTATTAAACGGCTACCGTGCGCAGGTGCAGCAACATTTTGATGCCACTTTTAGCGATGCCAGCGCGGACAGCAGTGCACTGGCAAATGAAATCGCTTTGTGGCAGGACGGCTTAGGCGAACAAGAGGCGCTGGCAACTTTGCAAAAATTACGTTACCAGGATGCGCCGCTAAGCCGCAGCAGGTTGCAGGCCATGCGCCACAGCAGCCGCTATGTGCAATTGCCTGAGTCCAGCCGTTTGCGTTTTGATGGCTTGATGCCACTGGCCATTCAGTTGTCGGCAGGCATGCCCAACCCGGACACGACCTTGCTGCGCGTCAGTGATTTGTTGGAAAGCATCTGCCGCCGTGCCAGCTATTTGGCCCTGTTGGCCGAGCACCCGCAAGCCATGCAGTTGGTCGTTAAATTGTGTAGCAGCAGCCCGTGGTTGAGCAATTACTTGTTGCAACACCCCATTTTATTGGATGAGTTGTTAGACACCCGCACCCTGTATGCGCCGCCGGATTTTGCCGGCATGCGTAAGCAATTGCAGCAACGCTTAACTGAGCTGGACGGTGACGTGGAACAACAAATGGACAGCTTGCGCCATTTCAAGCATGGCCATGTGTTTAGGTTTGCCGTGCAGGACATCAACGGCGAATTGAGCCCGGAAGTGGTGTCCGATTACTTAAGTGACTTAGCCGATTTGATACTGGACGTCAGCTTGCCCTTTATTTGGGCTCAGCTCAAAACGCGGCATAGGCCGGATGCGAAATTTGCCGTCATAGGCTACGGTAAATTGGGCAGTAAAGAGCTGGGTTATGCTTCGGATTTGGACATTATTTTTCTCTACGATGACGATGCGCCTGAGGCCGGCGAAGTGTATGCGCGTTTGGCCCAACGCATTAACAATTGGTTTAATAGCCTGACCTCGGCCGGGCTTTTGTACGAGACCGATTTGCAATTGCGTCCGGACGGTAACAGCGGCTTGTTGGTTAGCAGTGTGGCTGCGTTCCAGGATTACCAATTGAACAAGGCCTGGGTCTGGGAGCACCAAGCCATTACCCGCGCCCGTTTTGTGGCAGGCAACAAGCCGCTGGCTGCGCATTTTGAATCGACGCGTTTAGCGGTGATGACCATGCCCCGTGAACGCGAGGCCTTAAAGCAATCGGTGCTGGCCATGCGTGAAAAAATGCGTGCCACGCAACACATCGCGCCCGATCTGTTTGACTTGAAACACAGCCCAGGTGGCATTATCGATGTGGAGTTTTTGGTGCAGTATCTGCTGCTGGCGCACACCAAAGACCAACCAGTATTAAGTCAAAATATTGGTAACATTGCACTGTTAAAACTGCTTGCGAAGCTGGGCATCATAGACGATGCTGCCGCAGAAAAAGTGGTGTTGGCTTACCGTAATTACCGCCACAGCCAACACCTTATGAAACTGCAAGGTTTGCAGGCTTTGCACGTGCCATTAAGCTCGGTCAGTGAACATGCATCGTCCGTGACAGCACTCTGGCAGCAGGTGTTCCTCAGCCCATAACTTTGCTTGCATCGCTCTGTAATCAGATAAACTAGCCGGCTCAACATAAGCCAGTGCGGCGGTCAGGCATGTTAAAATGCACACTTATGAGTGCAAATTCCCCGGCTAATGCCATACCCGCTGATTTAAGCCTTAGCCCTTTTGAGGCGGCCATGGCCACTTGCATGCTGCAAGATAGGCATGCCCTACGTAGGAAGTTTCGCAAGGCCACGGCTTTAGCTAAGCACCCAGCGGAGGCTGGGGGCAAGGCGAAAACGCAACGCTTGTTGGCTGAAATCAAGCAAAAGATAGGGTCATCGCAACAGAAATATAACGCCAGATTAGCCAATCTGCCCAAGCCCAGCTACCCTATGGAATTGCCGGTCAGTGGCAAAAAAGAACAGATTGCCGCTGCTATTCTGCAGCACCAAGTGGTCATCGTTTGCGGTGAAACCGGTTCCGGTAAAACCACCCAACTGCCTAAAATTTGTTTGGAATTGGGTAGGGGCGTGGCTGGCCTAATAGGGCACACCCAGCCGCGGCGTATCGCCGCTCGCTCGGTTGCCAGTCGCATTGCCCAAGAATTGCAAAGCCCGTTGGGTGAGGCGGTAGGCTACAAAGTGCGCTTTAACGATAAGCTAAGTGAATCCAGCTACGTTAAATTAATGACGGACGGCATTTTGCTGGCAGAAACGCAAGGGGATAAATTCCTCAATGCTTACGACACCATCATCATCGGCGCGGGACACAACGGCTTGGTCGCTGCCGCCTATTTAGCAAAGCAAGGCAAAAAAGTTTTAGTGCTCGAACGCCGCGCCATCGTCGGCGGTTCGGTGGTCACAGAATCTTTTGGGGATGGCTTCGCCGTGGACTCTCTCCACACCGGCGGGACTCTGCGTCCAGACATTATCAAAGACCTGAAACTCGCCTCACACGGACTTCAGCCTGATTCTGCCCCCCAGCCTTTCATCACGCTGTTACCCGATGGCTCCCACCTTACACTCGATGCCGAGTCCATCAAACGCATCTCCGAAAAAGATGCTGCGCGCTTCCCTGAATTTGTGCGCTTCATGAACAAGGCGGCGCAGATCCTCGACACGACTTACGCCACCATCATGCCGCGCCTGCCAATGAACTTTGGCATCCGCGAAGGGTATGGCTTGCTCGAATGGGGTCTCGAACTAAAACTTGCTGGTCGCAAAGACATGCTCAACTTCATCCGCGCCCTGCCGATGACCGCGCAGGAACTGGTTGAAGAATATTTCGAATCGGATGTGGTCAAAGCTGCGATTTGCGCCGTTGCCATCCACGGCTCGACTTTGGGACCGATGGGCGCAGGCACTGGCTACACCCTCATGCACAATTGGATGAATCGCGGCGGACTTGCTCACAAGAATGTTGCTAAAGCGGGAGAAATCACAACTGCTTTAGCCAATGCGGTGAAAGCTTTTGGTGGCGAGATTAGAACTGAGGCGGAAGTAGCCAGCATCAAAATCGAAAGCCAGATCGCTAAAGGTGTTGTGTTGGCAAACGGCGAAGAGATTTCTGCGAACCAGATCCTCTCATCTGCTGACCCGAAGCACACCCTGCTCAAACTCGTCGGCGCACAGGATCTGCCGCCCGAATTCGTCTGGCACACCCAATCCATCAAAATGCGCGGCTCGGTGGCAAAAGTCCACTTGCAGACGAATGGCAATCACGGCATCCCCGAAGGGACGGTCGTCATTGCTCCGTCCATCAAGTATCTCGAAAAAGCCTACGACGCGACCAAGTACGGCGAGATTTCAGAAAAGCCTTATTTGGAAATCACTACATCGGGCAATGTGGTCAGTATCCATTTCCAATTTGCGCCATATGCTTTGAAGAACAGTGAGTGGAAAGTGGAAGGTGAGAAGATTGAAAAGTTGGCAATTGACACCTTGGCGGAATACTTCCCCAATCTAAAATCGTCAATCGTAAATCGTAAATTGATCACACCTAAGGATTTGGAAGATACCTACGGTCTCACCGAAGGCGACCTCAACCATGGTCAACTCATGCTTGATCAATTCCTTTTTATGCGACCTATACCGGGTTGGTCAAATCACAAAACGCCCATCGATAACCTTTATCTCTGCGGCAGCGGAGTCCACGGTGGGGGTGGGGTCAGCGGCGCGGCGGGACGAAACGCGGTGATAATGCTGAAGTAAGAATTACAGGTCACGTTCAATTCGTGACCTGTTTTTTTATTAAGAAGCAGGGAGATTAATACCTGATTGTATTCTGATATTCCGCATGCTAAAATGCAAAAGCGGTTCCTTGTCACTGGTTGAATGGAGGAGATATGAAAGTCTTGGTGAAGATCCTTCGCTGGCTTGGGGTTTTAATATTGGTTGTCGTGCTTGCAGCTGTCGGGTTCTTGTGGTTTGGGAACTATCACCCCGCTGCAGTTGAGAAGGAGGCGTTGGCATGTCCTGATTCCACGCCGATGCTGGAACCTGGGCAAACGCTCAAAGTATTGACCTGGAACGTGCAGACCATGTCTGGCAAGAATTATGTCTTTTGGAGCGACCTGCCCAACAACGACGGCCCTTATGACAAGCCGTCTCAAGAAGATATCACATTGACCTTTGAAGAAGTTGTGCGTATCATCCAGACAGAGAATCCGGATATCATCATGATCCAGGAGATCGATGATGGGGCGGAACGTACCTACTATGAAGACCAGATGACGCGTCTTGCCGGGATGCTGCCGGAATATCCATGCGTGACTTCCACCTTTAGCTGGAAATCTGTTTTTGTGCCGCACCCACGCATTCAAGGCAGTGTCGGTTGGAAGGATGCCATCCTCTCGAAGTACAAGATCGCCGAAGCAGAACGCATCGCCTTATCGTTTGCAAAGAGTGACCTGGTCACAGATCAATTCAAGATCAAGCCTGCCTTATTGAAAGCAACCATGCCTGTTTCGGACGGAAGTGAGTTCGTTGCGTTGACAGTTCATCTTGATCTATACGTCCCTGGCACGAATACGAAAGATGTACAATTGCAGGAGATCGATAATGTTCTTGTTGAGTTGAACGAGGCTGGTATTCCATGGGTATTGGGCGGCGATTTTAACCTCCTGCCGCCTGATGATGCCGCGCTTACTCGTCTGCTCCCTGATCATCAAAAATATTACAACGCACAGAGTGAGATCAAATATATGTTCGATCGCTATCAAGCGGTACCCAGTTTCGAAGATATCACTGGCGAAACGTTTGACATCTGGCTCACCCGCTGGCCCAACGACCCTGCCATTAAGGGACCCGACCGTACACTCGATTATTTTTTCCTTCCTGATTCTGTGACACTTGGTAGAAATTATGTCCGTATGGAAGATACGATGCGAATCTCAGACCATTTGCCTGTTGTCATGGAAATGTCCCTGCCGTAAAAATTAATTCTCAAGAATTGTGAAGCAGATGGATGCTGAAACATAATCAGCGTCCACCTGCTTTTATAATTGATACAACAGCGTGGGGGGTGGGACGATATGTTATAGTTTCGAAAATGTCCAACACAAAAATACGTCTCGTGGTCGTGGGCTTGGCTGTTATTCTGGCTTTGACGCAATTTCTGTTCGATCCGATTTCATCCATTCGCCAATTAATGGATATTGCAAGTGTTCGTAGTCAATTCAGTGACGCTCATTCAAAGTGGGCAACTGCAGGTTTTGAAGATTATAGTTTTGAAATTCATGGCAGGTCTCAAAATATTTGTATTGTTGATGCCCAGATCAAAGTTGAAGATAATGCTGTTACTGAAGTAAAACCTTTGAATTCAACGTCTATGCTTATGCCAGAACAATGGGCAGACCCAGATTGGGGCAATGAGGTCTTTCTCTGCGATTACAACCATTTCACTATTCCACGCATGTTCGAGATGTTTGAAAAGACTTTGCAGAATTCGCCAACAGCCATCCTTAAAGCGGAGTTTGACCCTCAGTATGGTTTCATCACACGATTTGAAGATGGAATATTCAACAGTAATGGGTGGTTCAGCCCGAAAGCAACAAGCGTTTATAACGAATTTCAGGTCAGCAATTTCAAACTGGAACGGTAGGTCACGCGATAAGCGTGACCTACTTTTTTACACCAAACTTGCAAGTACTTGAACCGCTCGCGGATCTCGACCGAAGGCAAGTCGTTTCGCCCAGGTGCTTGGGAAATTACGCAGCGCACGGGTATCCATCTTTGCAGGCGTTTCGAGATGCCAGCCTGCGAATTCAAGATTTTGGAAGATGCGCTCAGTGCCATCTTCAAGCGACCAGCCAGCCTCGGATAAAGCGCCTCCGTTCAAGCGGACCTCGAGCCGGGCACCTGAACCTAAAACAGATTCCAGTCCGCTCATGAGACGTGAGTCACCGTCCAACAGGCTTTGCAGCAGGCTGCCCCACGGAAAGTTGATGGTGACGTGTGAGACCAATCCATGCAGTTCGTGCGGCAGGGATTGTGCGCTGGCGATGACGTAGAGCAGGTTGGGCAGGTTCGTGCGCGAAAGATTGCGCAGGTTCTCGCGGCACGAGTCCACGCCGATAACGAAGTGGTTGGGAAAATTCTCAGCGTGGCAAAATGCGAATTTGCCGTCTCCAGTTCCAAGGTCCAGAGTGATGCGGTTGTAATTTGCGAGTCGTGCGTGCAGTTCAGTCGAATCCATAACAAGGGACGTTTTGCCCCGAATTGTTTCCATGTGAAACCTCCAATTTGTCGAATTTGTGAGTGAGTGACAAATTGGAGCGGGGCGGTGAACGAGCACGCTTAAACGAAAATAGACGGCGTCAGGCACCGTCGAGATCGTCGGGAGTAGGTTTTTTACGAGTTAGGGGGAATACAAAGTTCGCCCGTTGGGCTTGGGTGAAAGATTAGCAGGGGGGACGTGTGGTGTTCATGAAAAAAATAATAGCATGTGAGAACATGCCTGTGTATTAATTTTTCCTATGAGTGTGGGGTCGAATTTTTTAGGTATAATTCCATTATCGCCCTGATAGTTCAATGGATAGAACAAGGCACTCCTAAGGCTTAGATGTAGGTCCGATTCCTACTCGGGGCACCAAAATTTCCACAGAGAAATTAATTCTTTAAACAAAAAGCGCGCCAGTTGATATAGCC
>SXGU01384683.1_pt1 | contig 41866 bp, 45 predicted proteins | sample 3174531 | NCBI WGS metagenome assembly SXGU01 (sample SAMN11356863, study PRJNA531348) | freshwater metagenome | isolation source: freshwater sample F1-140 | place: China: Fuxian Lake, Yuxi | collected 2017-12-25 | reverse complement strand
CGGCAGCGGTAGCCGACGTAGAGGAGGCACTGGCCTGGGTGGTGGCTGTGGTCGCACTGGTCGAGGCATTGGTGGCACTGGTGGCGGCGTTGGTCGCTGAGGTCGAGGCATTGGTGGCCGAGGTGCTGGCCGCACTCGCGCTGGACGCCGCTGCGGTTTGTGAGGCGGCGGCAGCGGTAGCCGACGTAGAGGAGGCACTGGCCTGGGTGGTGGCTGTGGTCGCACTGGTCGAGGCATTGGTGGCACTGGTGGCGGCGTTGGTCGCTGAGGTCGAGGCATTGGTGGCCTGGGTCGCGGCCGTGGTCGCGCTTGAAGCCGCATTCGTCGCCGAGGTCGAGGCATTGGTGGCCTGGGTGCTGGCGGTGGTGGCACTAGTGGCGGCAGCGGTCTGCGAGGTCGCGGCATTGGTGGCGGAGGTGGCCGCGGCACTCGCCGACGTGGCGGAGGCGGACGCGCTGGAGGCCGCCGCCGATGCGGATGCGGCGGTGGTCGCAATCTGATCCACGTAGTTGTCCGTGCTGGTGACTAAGTGCTTATTCGCGTCAAAGATCAACGCCTTATTCGCCACCGGCAGGACCTTGACCGCCCCACCCGAGGCATCGGTTTCCGTCAACTGGAAGCACCGGCTGATCAACTCATACAACCGGATCGTCAGCATCGTCACTTTATCGAGCGGATTTTCGATCGAGGGTTTCACGGGAAGCGGATCCCCCTCGACCAACGACACCGCTTGCGTGCGTGGCGGATCCCGGTACACCGTGACGTAGACGGTCGAGGCCGGCGCCGCATTCATCACCACCGTGCCCCCGTTCGGGTAGGCCCCATACGCGTCGGGTGTGCCGGTGATCGTGTAATCGGTCGTCAGCGTCTTGAGCGTCTGCGCGCCCGTGGCGATGATCGTGGAATACACCACCAAATCGGATGTGGCATTAAAGGGGAACGACACCGGAATGTTGGTTGAGACTCCGTTGCCCGTGAGCGAGGTCCGATTCGTCGTACTCGATATGCTCATAGCGGCGACTCCTCTTATAACTCCTGATTATCCCATTGAATTGCGATTCCCGCAACCCATGGCCCAATCAAATTACGGGGCCAGCCGACGAACAAGCTCGTCCGTAATCCGTTGAATTTCCTGCATACGTTGTTCCGGTGGCAGGGCCTCAATCGCGCCCCGCTTCCGGGCCTTCTCAAAGGCGGCCTCATAGATGCGTTTTTGCACCATGTCGGGGAGCTCGCCCCAGGTCGGCCCGTTCACGATGGGATGGAGCACCGCGTAGGCCAGGTGTCCCGCGACATCCGCAAACATGTCCTGTTGATCAGGCGTGAGCGCCACGCGCCCGAGCGTCCGATCATGCGCCGCCGGCAACGATACGCTCTCCGGCGTTTTAGCCACCCCCACCCGTAACCGGGAGGCTTCCACCCGCACCTTATCGGTGCTCACGTCATGGGATTTTGCCGGCAACAGGTACCCCACGGTGCGGTCTTGCGCCGGGATCGGTTCCCCGAAGGGATCCCGTTTCGCACGCAACGTCTCGCGCCAGATCGGGACCCGCGCTTTGACGGCGTCGAGGGAATCATCCACTTCACGCATCAACGGATCACGCGCCTGCGCCAGTTGCGCGACGGCCGACGGGACCACACTCCCCGTCAGATTGTGCACCGCGTTCACCCCATACCGCTCGAAATCCGAGATCGAATTAATGACCATCGAAAACCCTTGGAGCGCCGTCGGGTGTGTGATCGCGTTGGCGAAGGCCACCCCGAGCATCTTAGGAATCCTATCCCGCTCCTCCGGTGTGGTGTGCTCCCACACCTCCGCCATGTCGGCCGCGAGGCCAAACAAGGTCCCGACCGGTTGCGACCACCGGGTATAGTCATACCACGTGTCCCCAATCTTCACGCTGTACGGCTGCCACCCCGCTGCCAGGTCGATCCGGCGTTTATTGGGGTCGGGGTCCCCCGCCCCGCTAATCCAACCATTCAGCGCATTCGAGGTCGCTACGGCCATGAGCGCCCCACCGACCACGAGCTCGGCGCGCGCTTTTTCGCCTTCAATCCCGCCCGCACGAACGGCGTCTCGCCATTCTTGCACGAACGGCGCCGTCGCCGGATTGAGCCGTAAAAACTCTTTGAGGCTATTGCCCGGAAATCGCAGGAACGGAACCGCCCATTCGAGGTGCCACGTGTGGACAAACTTCTCGACCGCCCGCCCCTTCTCCCCGAGCGGAAGGTTAAACGTAAACCGCTGGCCTTGATGTTCGATCTGCGTCTGCTGCTCTAGTGTTGGATGTTCAAGAATGGCGACCACTCGTTCACGAAACTCCCGCGTAACCGGATTGAGCCCTTCTGTGATCGCCTGCGGAAACGCCAACTCGTACGCCGTTGCACGCTCATTAATCGTCCGAAAAAATGAATCTGCCGTCGCCAGCAGCCGGAACGGCGTGCGAATCACCTCGCCCTTCAGCCCCTCAATGGCCGGCCGGCGTGCATCTATTTTGCTCGGCTCGTACTCAGATGCCACCAACGTTTTACCGGCCATTCGCAACCCGTCCGCCGTGCCGTGCAAGATCCCGAACACCGTGCCCAACGGTTCGGCCAACCGCGCCGCATCCGGCCCGTGACGCAACGTGTGGACGCCCGCCGCCACGACGTTGACCGGGACCCGGAGGGCGGTAAACGTCGTATTGCCCGCGATATTCGCCAACTGGGTGATCGGCCCGGAGACCAGCCCCGCCTTCCAGACTTCCACCAGTTTTTCCCAGGTCGTCGCGTGGGTGACTCCCTTGGCGAATTTCAACGCGCCTTCCGGCGTGTCAATGGCTTTCAACATCGCCGCCAGTTTGGCGGGGTCCTGTCCATACTGGTCGAGCACCTCTTGGACGACTTTGGCCCGTGACGCGGCGTCCTGGGTGATCTTGAGCGCGTTCAACGCCCGCCCCGTTTCAGCCCGCGCCCCAAGAAATTCCGACTGGATCACCGACGCCCGTTCGATACTGGCGAGAAAATTGAGCGTGTCGTTCGGCGTGACCGTCCCTACGGCGAGTTGCGCGTCATAGTCCCGCGCCGTCCGTGCCATGTCTTCCGCCGCCCCGACCATGAGTTGCTTGCGCGCCAACAGTTCAGCGTCCCCGGCCGGGGTGCCGGGTTTGCGTGCGAGCATGAGCCGCGCATCTTTTCCGCCGGCAGTCTGTTTCAGTAGCGCCTCCGCATCCGCGATCGTCCGTGACCACTCCACCGTCCCCCGGCGCTGTGCCTGAATGTCCGCCTCATAGACCTGTGACAGCCGTTGCATCGCCGCTTTGGCGTCCTCGGATGAATTAATGTACTTATAGTGCACGTCTGTGGGCGCCGGACCCTGCGACTGATCGGGGATCCCCGCAAACGGAGACTCCAGTACCGTCTTCGCCTTCGTGCCAGGGACGGCATCGCGGGCCGTCTGGTCAGCGGCGAGCGGTTGGTAGGCGCGGGGAATGCCGCCGTTAAACACCCGTTTCACCCGATCCCACCACCCAAGCACTTGCTCCGCGGGTATGTGTTTCGTCACCAACAACCCTTCAGCCTCAAGTTCCGCCTTGAGTTGTGCCGCAAACGCACTGGTTTCGAGGGAGGACTGCCCCCCACGGGGGATAAACCGTTTCCGCTCTCGAATCGAGGGGCGTGGTTCCTGCGAAATCATGTCCTCGGCGGATTTCAAAGTAATCCGGCCGGCCAACATTTCTTCACCACTACGAAGGAACCCTGGTTTTTCAAATTGAGCACCCAAGGGGCCTTCAATGGGCTCCGTAGACACGATACTTGGGTGATCCCGCTCCACGCGGGCCACGTTGTCGATCCACGAACGCATAAACTTCGTCATCAAGGGCATCGAGTCCCGCGTACTCGGATGCTGCATCCAGTACGCAAGCCCGTCGGCGGTCAACTCTGTGTTTTTTGACAGATGCCGCGCCGTTCTGGGCTCTGTTTTCGACCAAGCGTAGTGTGTCGGACGGAATTTTTCAGACGCGGCCCTGAGTTCAGCGCGGAGTTCGTTACCGATCGACCCCCTCAACCGACCGGATTTCTCCCATCGGAAGGTCAGCGCGTGGGCCAATTCGTGTAAGAACACCGTATCACGTGAGACCCCGTGATATTGTTTTCGATACTGCGAATCAGGTAAGTCGGGGACTACGATCTCCCCCGTCTTGCGGCTATAGTGCGGTTCTTGGAGCGGGTCCGCACTAAAAGGCACGCCGAACGCAAGGGCCCGTTCCGCCATCGACATATCTGGCGTCAGCGCCCCCGTATGTTCGTCCACCGCCAACGCTTTGTGCATCAAGTCTTGCCGAATCCCCGGCGCGTGGGGATCCATAAATACTTCCGCGCGACTTGTATCCCGTACTTTTGGCTGCATCTGCTTTGCTAGGTCCATAATCGTCGGTTCGGGGGCGGGAACTTCTACGAATTCCCCGGTCCCGACGCGCTCATATCGTGGGCGCCGAAGCCGCGCCATAATATCGAGTGCCGGGTCAGTCAAATCCGCCTTGATCGTCGGGTCCTTCGCCGCGTCAGCGACGACTTGCAACGGCTCCACGCCGGTTTTGGCATAAATATTCCGAATTCTCCCCGCAGCCGCCGTCGCCGCTTTTCCCCCCGCGACCATGATCGCGGCATTCATAAAATCGACTGGCTCGGGCAATCGTCCTTCCAGCGCCGCCGGCGCGACCACCATCGTCCCGGTCTGCGCGGTCAGGTTGGCGGTCTCGGCAGCCACCGGGCCGAACGTCTTCGCCGCCGTCTGGGCGACTTTCCCGGCCCCGAACGTCAGCGCGCCCACCAGGGCGTCTTTCGCGGTCTGTTTGACGACAATACCCGCCCTCGTGAGGAAGTCACTAGAGCTCTGCGCCTCTCCGGATTCGTAGGCTTGAATCAGTGACTCACGAATGAGCGTGGGCACTCCGAACGTGCCGGCGCCGCCGCCTACCACCGGCCCCCCAATTGCCGACCCGACGAGAAAGCCGCCCATCATCTCAGGCAGTTCCGCAATCGTCTGCGCCGCGCCGGCGGAGAGCTTTTCGTACCACGCGGCATGCTGCTGGTCGAGCACGATGTCAGGGAGCTTGCCTCGCACCGCGAGCCCCGTGGCGGACCCCTGAAACCCGGCAAGCGCGGATTCACCCACCCCCGACGCGACTGTCCGTGTCGGCGCCGTCTTCTGAGCCAGGAGCGCCGCCCACGGGCTCTCTGGCGTCGGCGCCACGTCCGTGGCGTGCCCGGCGAGAACGGACCCCCATGTCACATTATCGGGCATTGGGTGCCTTCTTCTGCTCCTTGGCGCTCTCGGCTTTCTTCTTTTCCTCGGTGATCTTCGCTTCCGCTTCGTTGGCGAACAACGTCGCCTCGGCGGCGGGGATGCCGACCTGTCGATACCGGTCCTTCAGATAATCCACAAACGCCGTAGACGGAGGACCGGGGCTCGTCACATGAGGCTTGTGAAGTTCCTCGTACAGTTGCAGCGCCTTCCCGGCCTCGTCCCGACTCAGCGAGGCGAACGCATCGAGCGCCGTTGTCGGAACGGGTGACTTCGGCGCAACCTGGGGGGCCTCGGAGTGCTTGTCCTTGTTAAGTTGATCCGTCGCCCCGGTCTGGAGGGCTTGGCCTGGTGTGTGGACGTACGACTTGAGCCGCGCTTGAGTGAAAAACCCAGTCTTCGGATCAAACACCTCCTGGGGGTCCTTCCCGGCTTTCCGCAACTGCTCCACGAACGCGTACGCATCTCGTTGAAACACGTTGAACTGGGACAGCGCCTTGTCGAATTGCATGGTGTTTTCCAGCGCGTTGACAAAATACTGCTGCGCCATGTGCATCATCCCGTTCATGTGCTTTTCGAGGGGGCGCGTGTCTTCGCTTTTCAACCCCTTGTACCGCGCTTCGACAAAGGTTAGGTCGGTCTTTCCGATAACCCCCTTCATAAACGCGCTATACGCCGCGTCCATGCTCGGCACTTGGGACGGGGCGTTATACGCGGCGACAAGATCAGCGATCAGCGTACGCACTTCCGCCGGGTGCTCTTTCTCCTCTAAGTTGGACGCCCGTTGGCGGAGCACTTCCATCCGAAACTGATTCAACTTCTGCATCTGATCCCCGGCGTGTGGGCCCTTAAACGGCGCCACTGCAAACTCAGCATCCGACGGAAACCTGCCGCCGCGCTCGTTGGTGGTAGTGAGCATCCGCTGGACGAACTCGGTGTACACTGCCTCGTTGTGGTCTTGCTCCTCTCGATGTTTCACCAAATATTGCCGCTCCTTCAGCGTAGCGTGAGCGTCGATCCCGGCTTTCGCCTTCGTCTTCAACGCGTCGAAATGTTCTCCCGTCAGATACGTCGTGGGATCCACGGCATTCCCCGTTGGATGGTTCAACATGCTCATCCCGTACTCCGGGGTGTCACGAACCACGCCTTCCATCGCGGAATTCGCCAACTGCACCAGCGCAAGACGCCCGACTTCCGCTTTTTTTTCAGGCGGAATCATCAGATCCCCGATCGCCCGCTCAAGGTGAGTTTTCACCTCCATAAATAATTCAGGCTTATTGGACACGATAACCTGATCGGCATCGACCATCGCGGCGAAATCCTGCGTGGCTTTCTCCCCGGCCAACCGCGCGGCCATGCGGCTGGACTCCCGTAAGAAATGGCCCCCCATTTCGCTCTGCGCCCGCTCCCACGCTTGCTTCCCTAGATTGGTAGAAAACTGCCCGGCGGTCTCGTCAAACCGAGTTTTCAACGTCTCGTTAAACTGTGTGACAAACGAGTCATCCCCGACCGGTGCCGCTTGTGCCGCCTTTTGTAAGTCGATCTCTCCCCGCGCGGTCAACTCCGCTTGGCGCACATGCACCTGATTCACTTCCTTGTGAGCGTCATACGCTTCGCGCACCCGCGCCGCCCGCCCGATGGTCCCTCCGGTCTCGATCAGTGCCGCCCCAAGGTTCGCCATGCCAGGACCGCCGAAGTCTGAGGCTTGCGCGGTCTGGCTCGGAATGCCGACTTGGGCGCTCTCTCGTGTGGTGTAGTCTTGGATTCTCGGCACGCGGATTCTCCTTTAACCGAACGGGTTGGCTTGGGCGTTGCCCAGGTTTCCTTGGTGAAGGGTCGCCGCTCCGGCCCCGGCCCCGGACAGCAACGACACGGCGCTCGCCCAATCCGCCTGTTCTTCGGCCGTCTCTGCCGCGAACTCATCCAACCGCGCCCCTTGCTCGTAGCCGAGGGCTTTCAGCCGGCCTTTGTACAGCACCGTCTGGCGATCCAATTCGGCCACCGTGGCGCTCGCGCCAATCACATCGGCCACAGACCCCTCACCGGTGACTCCCGCAGCCCCGTAGGCGGATCGAATACCCCCCATGATCTGACGCGACAACCGATGTTGCGCTTCCGCATCCCGCTCCGTTTGGTCGGCAATCGCCACCGCACTTTGGAGCTTAATACTGGCGTTATACCGCGCCGCGTCAGCCTTGGCTTGCCCGGCCACTTGGGCGGCAATCGCCCCCACCACGCCGCCGGCTATTTGCATGCTCGCCGCAACTTCGCTCGCCATCAGTCCCTCACCATCGCGTACAGCGCACAATCACGCCCGTCCACCATGTACCCCCGCATGCGCTCGGCTTCGACCGTAAACCCCAACAAGGTCGCCCACCGATGCCCCGCCGCAAAGTCTATGTCAATGGCGGCTTCCAGCCGCCGAAACGGAAGTCCCCTCAGCCATTGGCGCGCTAGGAGGTGCACTTCCACGAAAATCCGTTTCGTGATCCGATCCCCCACAAACGACCACACGAGCGCTCGGTTCTGGTGCCAGGGCACCGCCCCCGCACTGCCTAGCGGCACCCCGTCGTCCATTAACGTCACCGCCCATTCGTTTTCTAACGTCCGCAGTTGCGGTTCGGTCAAATACGCCCCAATCCACGCTTGCGCGGGTTGCAACTTCAACGCCAGAATGTGCGCCGCATGAAACGGAACCACATACCGCATCTACGCATCCTGCGTGTGTAACCGTGGCATCACGGCCAAAATCGTACCGGGAAACGGTTTCGACCAGCGCCAACAAACGTAGTTGTCCTTGGTGTAGTCCCCCTCCCACGTAAAATCGTCTTTGATCCCGGTAAATAACGAGACCGCGGCACTCGTATGGTGCGCCGACGTGCGAAACGGCAACTCCGTCAGTTTACCCGGTCCCGTCGCATTGAAGTTCGCGCCGACCTGCAACCCTAAACTGTCGTGGAGTAGGAACCCCACCCGATGCGACCGTTGAAATTTGCCTACCGCCGTCCCGTCTGCCGCGCCGGCGTCTAACCGGAGCAGTTGCCCATCACTGTTGTAGGAATATCCGATCTGCACGATCGACGCGCTCACATCCAGCGTCACCGTCCCGGTCGCGCTCACCACCTTATCGTTGTGCGCCGCGCCGTCCACCAACAGTTGCACCGTCTCCCCGACCACATGCCATAACCCGCTCACCGTAGTCGTCGCTGACCCGTTGTAGGTCAACGCGCAGTCCACAAACACCGCCCCGGATTGCGTGTCCCCCCGCTCCCACATCTTCGTCAGATACTCGATATACCGCACGCTCCGACCGTTGATGTACCGCTGCACCACCATCCACACTTCATCATACGTCGTATCCGGCGACGAAATGACCGCCACAGATTCCACCTTCGCCACCGCCGTGTGCCCCGCATTGGAATAACCCCCTAGGGTGTGCCGGTGCCAGCCCTGCACTTTTTGGTCCCGCTCATAGGTAAACCCTAGTAACACCCCGTCTTTCCGCACCGCCCACACGATCGACAACGGTTCTTGTTGATAGGCCATCTCTTTGATGCCAGAGGTCTCCGCCGTAGCCGCCTTCGTGATGTGCTCGGCCAGCACCGTCATATCCGGACATTTCAACCCCGGCCGAGGGTACGCGGTGTACGACAATTCCCGCACTTTCTTCCCGGCCTTCTGCACGAACAACACCCCCTCGCCAGCACGCACCGCCTGGACACTGGCACTGCCGTGGTTCGTGGATTGATGCGCCGCAATGCTCGTCGGGGAGAGCGCTGCCGAATTGGCCGACGGTTGCACAATCCACTCCCCTTCGAATGTCCCGACCACCAACCCGTCTGAGTCTCCGACCATCCATCGAATCACCTGCACATCCGACGCATTGAGCGTGAACGACACCGCATGACTGTCCGTCACCGTGCCGTCGGTATCCGTAGGCGCAAAATTCAGATAATCGCCCGTTCGAGACCCATCCAGCCGAGCTTGGGACGAGGTGTTACCCCCCACCATGAGCCGATCTTCATAGAACGTGCCGCACGCCGGATACCCCGTCGTATCCGACCACAGCCCTAACCGCCAATTCGCTTTGGCGTTCGCATTGACAATCGAGTTAACCACCAGCCCCGTCACCACCGTGGTAGACGTAAACCCCGTGATCTGCACGTACCCCCACGTAGATCCTTCTTTGAGCCGAATGAACCGCCCGACATCCGTGTTTTTGAATCCGTCGCCCCCGTTGATTCCGGTGACCGCCGACGCCGTGAGCGTCACCGTCGCCCCGGCCGTATAGGTGCCCCCGCTCGGCGTCAGCGTGGTCGTCGTTGCGTTGACGTTCATGTAGGGTCCGTCAAGAAAGGTCAACGTCGTCAACGTCCAGGCGGTATCGCTCGTCCGGGTCAAACTGCGCGGCGCATAACTCGGATGGAAAATATAGAGCGTGTCAGCCGATTGCGTGAACCGAAGTTGAAACAAATCGGCGGTCACATACGGCGTGACCACGGTGTATGCCCGCGCCGCCGTACCGCCGCTGGTGTACGCAGTGAACCCACTGCCGTTAACGTTCCCCACGCCCCCAAGACCCTGCAACGAAAACGTATCCGCCGTCAGGACCGTGATCGCATACCGACGCCCGTTTAACTGCGTCATCCCTCCAACAGACGCGATCTCGATATGCTCCCCAGTCGAGTAGCCGTGCCCCACCGCCGTCACCACCACCGGATTCGCCACGGTCGCCCCGGTGATCGTCTTCGTCGCTTCCATCACCGGGCCGTCGTTGCGGTTAAACCGCACGTACTGATGCCCCCATTCAACGATATAGGCTTGCGTGGTCGAGAACTTGAACGATGAAATGCGAGTGGACAGCGTCGAGTCTTTCACTTCGTTGGAAAAGTACGTCCCCGGCCGACGTGTCACGCCGCCCTGCACATAAGGCACACTATTGAGACAGAGCGCCAGGGCGTTCTTGTAGTTGTCAAAATCAGACCGACCGTGCAAGATCGGACTGATCTCGCCCGTATTGAAATTCTGCTGAATCGGCGACACTTTTGGCATCGGGTTACCAGCCGGGCCACGGCCCCTTGAGATCATTCCTCTGCACCGAACCCCGTCGGCGGGCCGCATCCCACGCATCGAGTGGCATCACATCCGGCACCGTTTCAAAGGCGTTCATGCGTCGGGCTTCTTTGATCGCCAGGTTGTACGCGGTCATCGCCGCCACTTCTTTCGTATTCGATTGGGTCAATTCCTCACCCATAAACGCCGTCATCCGCATAGCGACCGCAATCACGAAATTGGTGTCGTACAGGGTCGGGTCCGTCACCCGTGCCAGATACCGCACGTTCAACGCATCCCCGTCGTTAGTGAGAATCGCCGGCGCGCCTAGATGGTCTTCGATCACCCAATCTAGATCAAGCCGAGGTGGGAAGAGGACCCGGAGACACGCCGACGGGAGCGGAAACGCATACGTGTAGTCAAACACCGGCGCCGTGACTGACGGAGCCAGCACCACCCGTTTGATCGCAAACTTCCAACTATGCGCGCGGAGCTCCCCGTCGCGCAGCGCCTCGTAACACGCATTGCACGACCGCGCGTTGCGGCTATCCTCCGTCAACGAGGTAATGCGCGTGGCCCCTAGCTTTTGCAGTGCCAGATTGCAGATCGAAACTTCAGACGTAGCCATACGAGCCCCTCTTACGAAAAAACGGGAGCACCGCACCCGCGATGCCCCCGTCTCGTATCCGACCCACCGTCACACGGGCGGCAAGGACCCCTCTACGCTGGCGCGGTATTCGTGGCGATGTAGGCTTCGAGAATCTCCAACGCCATCACCACATCAGCCTTGGAATACCCGTCGCCGTCATGGATCCGTAGCTCAATCGGCGACGTGGTGTTCCCCCCGGTGGAGGTCCCGACCGTCACTTGGCCGAGTTGCTTACTCGTCTTCAGATTCACCCCGTAAAAATGGTCCGCCATGCGTCACCCTTCCCTTCTGCGTTGACGGCCACGCCTAGCTGTAGTACACCACGACGCTCATCGCGCCCGTCCCCGTCGTCACATCCGTGGTGTGGACCGTCCCGCAAATGTCCAGCGTTGAACAGGGATCCGCCGACATACCCAGGGCGTCCCACAACGGCTCGCTGCCCTCGGCGATCGAATACGCCGACGTGGCTTTGCGGGTCACGTCCTGCGCGATGACCGCCGCCGCACAATCCAAATCCGTCGTGAAGAAGTCCTGATCGACCGCCGCCCCACCATCCTTGTTGTTGCGGTACACCCCAATGTCGAACTTGCCCGCCGTCTGCGCGCCGGAATCCACCACGACTTTGTGCACCACCGCACTCGACGGCACTTCGCAAAACCGAATCACCGAGGTCGCGGACAACGAGGCCGTCACCGAGGCGATGTAGCCCCGGGCCACTTTCAGTTCCCCGCCCCCACCAAGACCCGGGTTATTGAGCACCCGCGGGGTCGCTTCACGATTCGTAATTTCCACCGATTTCAGCGTCAAGTCGATAGCCATGTGATCCTCACTTTGTCTGTCGAAGGTGATGAACGAGGCCCGACACGCCTCTCCGCGCGCCGGGCCGATGCCTTACCGGGACCAAATCTTGATGACCTTCTTCTCTTCAAGCCGAGTCGCCCCGAACGTCCCCAGGATGTACGCCTGGAACGGCTCTCCCGAGAGATCATTCCGCTTGGACACGTTGGTCTCCGCGTCCTTCCACACGCCGAGGTACATCCCCGACATGGCCCACATCGGGATCGGGGTGGACGTGCCCGACTGATCGTCGGTCCCGTCGTTGTTGTTCACCCGCTCGCAGTGGATGAAGTTCACACCCAAGAACCGCTGCACCTTGCCCTCCGACAACACCGGCTTATCGGCGCCGTTGAAGTCCGACGAGATCACCTGAATCTCGTTCAGCAACGCATCGTGCTCATCAGACGAAATCGCCATGAACACCGGATCGTTGTCGAAATCGACCTCGTAGGACAAGAGGAGCCGCTTGCCCGCGCGAATCTTCGCCACGTTCATGTTCGACGCGGTGCCACCCGTGTTGACGCCGACCACGTTTGCGGCCAGGAACGCCGTGCTGGTCGAGCCCTGCTCACCGGTTTTGCTCGCCGCAAAGATGTTCGCCAGGATCTCGTCGTCCATCGCGCGACCCATCGCATAAACCGCGTTGGTCACGTACTGCGACTCCGGATCCGTCACGAGGCGGAGCTTGTCGAAGGTGTCGATCAACTGATTGAGGTCGTAATCGACCGGGAAGACCCACCGACGATCGAGCGGCGCATCGGTACGCCCCTTCGCCCCGAACCGCGTCACCACCTTGGACGCATTCACCGCGCCCACCTGATCGACCGGCGACGCCTGTTTGCCGACGTGCGGGCCTTCCATGACCAGCCCGCGCAGCTTGGAACCCTTCTGCTGCAAAAGCAAACTGACGTTCGTGGAAAACGAAATCGTGTACTGTTGAGGAATATTGGCAGACATAATGACAGTCCCTCCGCGATGACAAACGTGAATGCCCGTTCATCGAGGAGGCTTCCCTGTCATCACCGGCAGGACCAACCTCTTCCCCGCTTACGTCCGGGGCACAACGACCGGCTTGCCCGGTAGCAGTCGGCTCTTTCGAGTTCCCGACGGTACGTTGCTAAAGTACCACCTTATTGTGATTCTGTCAACTAAGTTGCAAAACCATCCCCCAGGGAGTACACTTCAGCCATGTGGTTGTTGCCTCTACTCCTCGTGCTCACCGGCTGCGGCGTGGGCTTCGGCAACGCGGCCCCCCACTCAGAACCGCGCCTCTTCATCACCCAGGGAATGCACACCGGGAAGCCCGGTACTCACGCCATCATCTACGGCCCGCGCATGAACCGGGATTTTTGGAGCCACGTCACCCTCCCCGACGAAGACGCCGAATCCATCGTCGAACACGCGATCGCGTTGTGGCTCCAACGCCAGGGGTGGGTGATTGTTGGCCCCGGACGAGCCGCCGTCCAGAAGGAGCAAGTGTTCCACTTGACGAACTTGGACCGCATCCGAATCGGCCGCATGACCGGCGCCGATGTCGTGGTGCTCCGATCCTATTCCCGCACACTCGGCACCGTCTCCGTGGAAGGGGTGCACGTGGAAAGCGGAGAAGTGCTGTGGAGTGGGGCCAGTTCCGTGGTCCAAACCGACGCCGAGCGTCAGCATGGGATCGACGGTCGCACCCTCCGCGCGCTCACCTGTCAGGCACTCGCCGCCGCCTTCCGTCTCCGCCCACCCGGCGCCCATCACCTTGACCCCAATACGGCCTGTGCCTTCTAACCAGCCGGGTAGGCCACTTTCGTCAGCCGATCCATCTTCTCCCGCGCCTCCATCCGCACTTTCGGATCTTTGCTGTTGAACATCTGACTGAACGCCTTATCGACTTTCAGCCGATTAATCTCGCCCACGGCCGTGGCCGGCGACATACCGCGGAACCCCGGCGGCGTCTCGCCCCCGATCAGCCCCGCGTCTTCGACCGCGATCTTGGACCCGATCGTGTGCATGAACTTCATCGCGCCCTTCTGACCCATCACCGTCTTGAGCGCGAGCAGTTGGTCGGTCGTCATCCCGAACGACTTCGCCGCCCGTTCGACCAGGAGCGCGTTCGTGTCATACCCGGCGCCCCACTCCGTCTTCAACTCGGCCATCTGCTTGTCGGCTTCCGCCTTGTGCGTGGCGTCCTGCGTCTTGCGCGCCGCATTGACGTGGGCGTTCCACTCGGTCGTAAACGCCTGGACTTGGGCCTGAGATAACCCCGCCTTATGAAACATCGGCGACACGACGTTCGCCAAGCTGCCCGTGTCCCCTTCGGGCAGAGTGATCTTGTACTCCGACGGACTTTTGGGCCGACCGAGGCGGTCGTAGAATCGGCCCCATCCCTCCGCGTCCCCACTGTCAGGGAGAAACACTACCGCATCCTTCGTCTTTCCCCCCGTCATTTTCCCGACCAAGGACTCGATGTTGCGATACGATTCTATCACCTCTTTCGGGCCTTTCCACCCGCGCTCCGTTACTAGCGCCATGTCCGTCGATTCAACGCCGGCCGTGGCCCAATCAAACGGAGAAGAAGGCGGCGCCCCACCCGAAGCCGGCGTCACCGGTGCCCCCGCGGCACTGGGGGCCCCGCCTGCGGAGGCGCCCGCTCCCGTCGTACCCGCCTCTACCCCTGCACTCGTTCCTGCATCCGCCATTTACGTGGCTCCTTTTTTAACCCCGGCCGCGTAGCGCAGCCAGAGTTCGTCCGAAGTGAAGGTCAGATGTTCCATGATTCTCAGATAGACTTCCCGTCGGCCATCGAGTTGCGCTGCGATGCGAGGATCCGGGTGAAACGTCGAGTCGTGCGCCCGGCAAAACACGGCGAGATCGTCGAGGACGGCTTTCGTCGCGGCCCCCTCCTTGGGGAACGCCGTCTGATAGGCGTGAGCCCGATCGCGCACAAACGCTTTCGCCTTGTCGATCCGCTCGTCGGGCACTACATACCCCGTGCCGCGTCCATGCCGGACTTCATCACCGAGGCCGCGGCCGGCGCGGCGTCAATGATCTGCTGCGTCTGTTGGACCTGCTTCCGACCCTGCCGTAGCTGCTGCACACTCTCCGCCGACTTCCGCCACCGGTGGGGCACGGCTTGAATGTCCATGATCTCCGGTAGGGCCGTATCCCAATCAATCCAATCCAACGGCGTGGGATCCCCTGTCACCGCCACGTATTCACGCACCCAATCGACCGTGCGAAACAACCCCGCCGCTTCTTCCGCCTTCGCCATGCGCGACAGGGGTGAGTCGTATTCGATCTTGTATTCGCCTTGCGCCTCGCGTAACGCCGGCGGCATGGGCTCAATGAGCCCTTGTTGCTGGAGCACGTCAATCTCGCGCTCGACCATCGGGCCGAGCGATTCGGATTGTTGACGCCCCATCGTCGGGGACAACAAGGCCCCTTTCTCGCGGGCCCGCTCCAATACCTCGGTCGCCGTCATCTGCGGGGTATCGACGAGAATCTGAAACAGCGTCACGAGAAAGAAGTCGTTGATGACGGCGCGCTCCGAGTCCATCATCTCCCGAGCCAGGGCCAGATTCCCCGTCGGCAACGTGTGAATCAAGGGCCGACCTTCGGCGGACACCCCGCCGGGAATCAACGCCCCCGGGCGCAACGACACTGAATCAAGGACCCCATCATCATGGGCCAACAGGACCGGATCGACGGTGCGGTGGCCTTGCTTGAGGACCGTCCGTTTTTGTTCGTTGAGGACTTTGATCGCGGGCAGGGCCAGCATGGCCGGACTCCGACCGTAGATTTCCCCCGGCGCCATCACATAGCGACTAATCGCATACGGGAACGTGCGGAACCCGCCTTCTTGCACCGTCGTCGTCCCGGTCTCCGACACATAGTACGACGTGTACTCCATCCCCTTGAGATCTTTTCGCTCCGGGTCGTACCCCTCGTCATCCGACCGAGGCTTGACGCAGTGGATGAACCAGCACGGCGTGTCTTCTTTGCTCGGCGTCTTGGCGTCGTTCCGGATCGCGTCGGGCAGGGCGTCCCCGTGCGTCGAGAACTGCTGGACCGCTTGCCGCGCCGTCAAACTAAACCGCCGGAGGGCCGTGTCGATAATGCCTTGATGGTTCTCAAGGAAATAGATTTCCCCCAGATGGATCGCCTTATACCGGAGGCCCCTCGCCTGCGGGCCTTGCAGCGCGTCAATAAACATGCAACTCGTCCCAAACGCACCCAGCGCCATGTAGTCTTCATGTTTCTGACTGGCAAAATTCGCCTTCGGGGCGTAGCGGTAGGTGAAGAGTTGATCGTTCAGATGTTCAAACCACAACCGTGTCGCCCGATCCTTCAGCAATCGCCGATCGGACGGCTTGAGGTGGTGCCAGGTGCTCGCCCGCGGCGTCAGCATGGACTCCATCGCCGCCGCGAACCGGGTCAGCGCCAGGGCGCCGGTCGCGTCCACCATCTCGTCGGTCTTCGATCCGCCTTGGGCGCGTGTCCCCGGCTGCAAAAATGTTTTGGCGTAGTTTGGGAGAATCCGCTGCGCGATCTCTTCCCACTGGCCTTCCCAGTTCCCACGGAACGAGTCGGCCTTCTGGTACCGACGGATCACCTCGTCGGCGATTGTATCGTGCCCCTTCGCGTGCATCAGTTACCCAAGCGTTTCTTATTGGACTTGTAGCTCGGCACGTCACCCAAGTAGGACCCCGCCAGCGACCCCGGAGGCGCCACAATCGGCGCGGCCAAAATCTGACTCGCCGCGCCTTTTGGCTTCCCCGTGATCGGATCGGCGTTCACATCCACTTGCGCCGTGGACCCGGCCCCGGCGACCGACGCGTCATCCAGTTTCGGCGCCGGAGGCGGGGCGCCCACCGGCGAGATGTCCGACGACCCGGTCAGTCCCCCCGGAGCCTTGTTTTCTTCTTTTTCTCCGCTATCTAATATATTCCGTATAATTTCAGACTGGCCTAGCGTCAGCACTGCCGCCGTCCCTCGCAAGGGATCATCGAATATTTCTGCCACGCCCCCCATAGCCACCTCCTCGTGCCCACCCCTACCAGATTGCGATTATCGCACCCTTTCCCCCGTTCGTCAACCGAAGAGGGGGTAGTCCACGTCCGCCGCGATCCGCGTCGTCACCCGCGCTCGAACCGCACGCAGATCCCGCCGCGCCCCGCGCACGGCAAACGTGAGCCACAACGCATCACCATCGTCCGGGGATCGACCGATCTTCCCCTTCACCATGTCCTTACTCTCCAAAATCTGCTGATCTTTCGCCTTCCCAAAATAGTCAAAGTCTACCGAGGTCAAATCCGCAAACAGTTGGGGATCGTGGTCGAGGCACCCCGTCGAGAGCCATTCCCGACACCGCGCCGCCATCTCGGTACGTTTATTCGCCCACTCTTTATCGTCCGCCTTCGACCCGAACCACACTTCGTTCACCCGCACCCCCTTGCGCCGCAGAATATCGATCACCGTCCCGCCTTGCCCGCCGTCGATATTGACGATGTCCGGATTCACCTCGTCGATAATCTGCATGGCCCGCTCCGCGCTCGCCACCCCATCCATCCCCTTCCATCGCCTCGGGGGAATCGACCGCGCATCCGGCCCTTGACGAAACCGCACTACATTCTCATCGCCGCCGAATCGCGCCACGTCCATGCCCATGATCAGCGGCGCACCAGGGTCCAACCGCAACTCACGGGTTTGCGCTTGATACACCAACCCGTTCGAAATGAACTGGCGATCGCCCTGACTCGGGAACTGCCCGAGGACTTCTACCCGCACCGTGTCGGAATCCTCCCCGTACTGCTCAATCATCCGCGCAAAGAGCGCCTGATCGGTCCCCTCTACCGTCCGCGAATCGAGCCGACGATGCCGCCAGAACTTCGCATGGTGGTGAAACGCATCGTAAAAGGCGCCGCTGTTGTTCCGGGGGTTCGAGAAGACGTGCCAAAACCGATTGAGGACCGGTTCGGTGAAGAACCCCTCTGTGACATCAAAAATCTTGTTGGGAATGCCCGACGCTTCGTCCATCACCACCTGCACCCCCAGCGGGTTATGCACCCCCGCAAACGCATCCGGATTCTCCGCCGACCACAGCTGCCCCTGGGCGTAATAATACCCGGTATCAATTTTCAACTGGTCCTTGATCAACCGCTCAAACCACTCCGCCGGCTTCACGGACAGGACCGTCGTAGCAAACCAATGCGCGTTGATCGCCAAGGACACCCACTTCGTAATCTCCGCGAAGGTGCGCGTTGTCAACTGCGGCTCGGTGTTCGCGGTGATAATCGTGGTCGATCCAATGCGGGTCGTCATCATCCAGTGGACGAGCCACGCGACCAACGCCGATTTCCCGGGGCCCCGGCCCGACGCCGTGACTTTCCGGAACATCGAGGGATCCAACCCCAAGTCCATGCGCGCTTTCTGTTGCCGGAGATGATCCGTGAGCTCTTGGAGATCGTCTCGTTGCCAGTGGCGAGGACCCGTGAAATTGACGAGTGGGGTGCCCTCCTTGCCCCAGGGATACGCGAAGAGCACGAACTGTTCAAGATCATCTGCGAGTGCCGGATCCCACAGCGCCGCCATGAGCTCCTGTTCTTGCTGCGGTGAGTATTTCAAAAATTCTCCCGAAATTTTTATTTTTCAAAAATTCTATAAAAAATTTTACAAAACAGTCCGCTCAAACCTCCCCGCTCGCTTACTCGCGCACACAATTCCACCCCCACCCCCACCCCGTACTCCCCCATCGCTAATCGTCGAGCGGATTCACCGGCGGGCGGCGCGCAGTCGGCGCGCCCGATTGTCTATCAGTCGGTTGCGGTAGCCTGACCGGTTGACTTTCAATGACTTCCGCATCCGCTACCGTGTCCATGTCGCTCGGAAGTCGCAACCGTTCCGCTTGATGGGCGGCGAGCGCTGCGCGCAAGTCCACTTGACCGGCAACCGACATATCGAGCTTGTCACCATAGACCGGCCGATTGAACACGCTCGCCACCCATTTGCGGGTATCAACCCGGAGTCTGTTACGTTGCGGGTCCCCTTCTTCATCAGCAATCGCCACCACTTCATCCGCGACAAGGTCAGCCTTTATCTCCCGTGCCTGTGCATAGGCCTTGGCTACGCTACCATGCTGGAGCTTGATCTTATGAAAGCGGGTAGACGTTAGACCATGCTGCTTTAGCGCATGCTGCAACCATCCTCCGTCTAAAAAAGTGTTGATGACCGCCAGCGCCTTTTCCTCGTCTGTCATGGTTGCTAATCTAGCATGGGAATTGCTTTATCGCAACAGGCACGGGACTTGCCGTGCCCAAACAAACTATTTTTTCTTTTCATGTTGCAATTATCGAAACATATTGCTAGAATCACAACCATAACGAGGGAGCGCCGAAAGGCGGAGAGGCTGTAGAGCCGGGCACAACGGCGAACATGGGAGAGGCGCAGCGGGCAGCTACCGGAGACGGGAGCCCGCTAACGAACTCCACGCTACGGAGGAAAACCGGAAGGCCAGCATGCAAGAAGTCCCGTTCCAAGCCACTCCAGGGCCTTGTACGGGAGAGAAAGACCACCCCCATGACCACCCTTATGCAAGCTTCACGTGAATGGATGACCCGGCCGGAAGATCAACGGTACACGTCTCTTGAGGATTTGAAAACATCCGTGCTGACCCGCAAGCACGAATCATGGACCGCAAACCCGGCTACCGTGGAATTGCGAACCGTTGCGGATGCGGACGCGCTGCGCGTGTCCGTCTATGACCCAAGCAAAGGCGAACGTAGGTTGTTGTCCCCGACAAACTGGAGCTTCGGCCAGTTGTCGCAATATGCCGGGGCCCCTGCATCCTACATGCGGAAATTGCCGGCCGAACTAGCAGCGATCAATCTGCAATGGGGATTAGAAAAAATGGCGCTGCGGGATGATGCGCTGATTCTCGGCCAGACGAACGGAGACAACCATCTACGCGCAATGACCAGCACCAGCTACGGCCGCATCTGGGACCATGAAGTTGTTGACGCAGTTGAGCGGGTCAACGAAGACGGCCGGTGGAAAATCCCGGCCGCATCGTACACCACCAAGAACCCGAAGCGCGCGACTACGCTCTACGCCAGCGATCGAGACGTATTTCTCTTCCTGGTAGACCCGGACCATCCAATCGAAGTGAAGGGAGAAACGCTGTTTCGTGGATTCTTTGCGTGGAACAGTGAAGTGGGTGCATCCGTGTTCGGACTCTCAACGTTCCTCTACCGCTACATCTGCGACAACCGCATTGTATGGGGTGCCACAGACGTGCAAGAGCTTCGCATCCGCCATACCGGCGGCGCGCCAGAGCGCTTTGCGTACGAGGGCGCAAAGTATCTGAAGCGGTATGCCGAAGAAACAGTGCAACCCATCGTACGCCAGATCGAAGCTGCACAACGGTTCGAAATTCCCAAAGCCACAGAGAAGACCGGTGTTGAACAGTGGCTTCAATCGAGAGGCTTCACATCCTCTGTGGCGAAAAATTCTGTGGCCGCAGCACAAGCCGAAGAAGGGGACGCGCGTTCCCTGTGGGATATCGTCCAGGGCGTTACCGCCTACGCGCGGACCATCCCGCATACAGACGAGCGCGTTTCGTTGGAACGTCAAGCCGGGAAGTTGTTAGAGCTCGTTAACTAACCCTTAATCTCCAGCGGAGCGGGACTTCTTGCATGCTGGCCGATACCACAACAAGAGGGACCCGCTATGACCAGATCAGACCTTAACCCCATCTCCATCGTCCGGATGTTTCCATCCGGCGGGCTCAGACTCTCGGCCATTGTTCGGGGTCATTTGGTATCCCGGCGCTATTTCGGCTACACTCAGAGGGAAGCGCGCGCGCAGTTTGTGGCGGAGGTACGAGCGCCCTACGTTGACCTACGCGACGGAGAGGACGCCTAACCGACATGACGCTCTTATGGCCCGTACTCTGTGGCGCCCTGACTTACGCCTTACTGGTCTGGTTGCTGACTGACCGCTGACCCCTGACCCCTGACCGCTGACCGCTGACCGCTGACCGCTGACCGCTGACCGCTGACCCCTGACCGCTGACCCCTGACCGCTGACCGATGCGGCCAGCTTACTCCCCCAACAACCAGCTTACTCCCCCAACAGAAAAAATTCCTATCATTCCTATGTGGCAAAATGCCACAGGAACGTTTTTTCACGCGCCAGTATTGGCTTATTCCTATATTCCTATTATTCCTATTAAATAATAAAAAAGGAATACAGCACAACACCACTCTCCCGCCCGTGGTCCCTAATAATTAATTATGGGCGCTCCCGTTTCCACCGCTCTTCTCCCTCCCGCAGACTCGAAAATCACCTAGAACAAGAGGAATGATAGGAACACGTTGATTTCATTGGCGTTTTCTGTTCCTATCACAATTTCTTCATAGGAACAGATAGGAACACTTGGAATATCGCGTACTTAGACTCGAATCCAAACCACGGGACAGGCCCATTTCAGCTTGAGTCGGTCATGTTTGCGGGCCCCGCACAAGGCGCTCACCGACCACCGGCCGCTATCGAGGGATCGGGACAGGACCCCCATCAGCCGTTTCCCCTCGACGGTTTCGGCGATACTGAGCCGGCCAACGGCGTGGGGGTCTATGATGTCGCTCGGCACAAAGTAGGCCGCCCATCCGGACAACCCGCCGGCGTTCTGAAAGCGCACCGCCGAAGTCCCGTCAGGCATCTCGACTGGTCGTTCAACTTTTTTGGGCCCGTCGAGCGTCCGGTCAGGGCGGTGCACGTCGCCGGAGAGATCGGCCCACCCTACCAGGGGAACCAACGCGCGGGAGGGCGCCGGGAGGTCGAGCCCTGCGGCGTCCAAGACGGAGTCCAAGGGCACGCCTAAGAGGGTGGCGAGTGCGGTGGCCTCCGTAATTTGCATCCGGCGTTTCCCTTGGAGCATGAGCGACACTGCCGAGGGATGGCGATTGAGTTGCCGCGCCACGTCCCGTTGAGAGAGTTGGCGGTCTTCTAAGCGCGCCCGAAACCATTTTGTGTTGACCGTCCCAGGCATGGCGCACCTCCCAAGTAAAGCAATGCGAGTTGCTATAGTACAACTTTGTTTCGTAAATTGCAATGACTTAGGAAAAAATTTGGGGGGGGTAGATTGTGAAAAAATAAATGGCATGCGGTATTGACACGCATTGCGATTTTCGCTACACTCCGCCTCGCCTATGCGACTCCGACCATCCAACCCAACCTCCGCAGCGAGCCAAGCCCAACGAGTCATTGCGAAATTTGGGGGCGCGCGAGCGCTCTCCCGCGCCCTGGCGCTCTTGCCCGATCCAGAGGACCACCGAAATCCCTCGGTGATTTTCCGGTGGACCTATCCAAAATCACGCGGAGGGACCGGGGGGCTGGTGCCGTCCAGTGCGATCAAGTCCGTCCTCCGAGCCGGCCGGTTAGCCGGCGTGCTCCTCACGGCCTCAGACCTCTATGGAGGTGCGTAATGCAGGTTGCTCACGGGGATCGGTTTGCGCCGGGTCAGCGGGTGATTCTTCAATATCCCTCCTGGGGGCGGGGGTATCTCCGGGGTCGGCATGCCACGGTGCGGGCAGGACGTGCCCCGCGGGTCACCGCTGACGGAGTGGTGTGGGGGTATGTCCTCCGGATAGACGGGCTCGGGGAGCCGGTCTCGGCGTGTCAAGAAGAACTCCGACCCATTGAGGTGCAACCCGCGTGAGGCAGCCCATTCGCATCGACCACCTGGAGATCAATCCGAGTCCCCTCGGGCATACCCTCGTCATCCACTCGGGCGAGTGCACGGCGATCCAGCCGTTCGACAACCACCTCCACCACTTTGCGGCCGCGGTCAGTCGAGCGATCCACGGGTTCCTCGTGGCGGGTGGCGCGCGGCCGGTAGGTACGCGTACGGAGCACAGCGACGGGGGCCGGGCGCCGATCTACTTGACCGACATCCATCTCGAACCGGCCCTGGCGCCGAACACCTGGGTCTTGTGCATCACGGCGGGCCTGTATTCCTGCCGCATCGGATTTGACCGGCATCTCGGACACTTCCTCATGGCAGTGGAAGCCGCGCTCCGCTACTTCGCCTTGGGGGCGGGGGACGTGATCGTCAACGACGACGGCGGGATGACGAAAATCGACCGGAGAACGGAGCACTAAATGAACCCACACGGCGAGGAAGACCTGATGGCGGTGCTCGCCTGTGCGGTGGCGCTCCTGTTGGCCGGATGGGCGCTCACGATTGTGCTGTTGGTGGTGGGGTAACCCCATGCACCCTCGTCTTGAACTGCGAGAGCCCCCGTTCCAGGGACTCGGGGCGAAGTCGGTGCAACTGGTGTTGGCGTTTTTTCTTGGGCTACTGACCGCGGCGGTCATCCAGCGGTGGTAGGGATGATGGCCGATCGAGTGTATATGGGGGTGGATCCCGGCCTGTCCGGTGCGATCGCGCTCCTCACCGGGGATCAGATGACCGTGTTTGACATCCCCACCCATACGATCACGGTGAACGGGGCGCGCAAACGGCACCCGGACCTCTACGCGTTGGCGCGCTGGTTTGATGTCCACGGACCCGGCGTGACCCGCGCCGTGATTGAGGCCCCGCACGCCCTCCCCGGCCAAGGGGTGACCTCGATGTTCAACTTCGGGTTCGTCTGCGGCGTGCTCCAAGGCCTCGTGGCCTCGCAACTGATCCCGATGGTCCTGTTTCGGCCGTCGGAGTGGAAGCGCGCGCTGCGGGTGAGCGGCGGGCCCGAGGGGAAAGACCAGGCCCGGCAAAAAGCCTCGCAATGCTTCCCCGCCCAGGCGCACCTCTTTGCGCGAAAGATGGACGACGGCCGGGCGGAAGCGGCGCTCTTGGCGTGGTACGGGAGGTCGCTCGGATGATGTTTTGGCTCTCCGCTACGGCCACCTTTATGTACGTCTTCCTGCGCGCGTTGCAGCAGTTGAACGTCATCCACCGGCATTATTGGCGGATTCCACTCACCAGCCTCGGCATGGGGGTGGGCGATGTGCTCCTCATCCTTTTAATCGTGCGCGCGGATACCCTGTGGATCGGCGTGACAAACGGGATCGGGGGGTGCTTGGGGTGCTATGCCGCAATCTATGTTAATGCGCGACTCGGGAGGTAGACGATGACGTGTACGACAGACCACGAGTGTCAGGCGGCGGCGCATGACTTGGGGTGCCCGAAATTCGAGTCCGCGCGCACGCTCTTTATCGTGCGGGATTCCGGCCAACGCCTTGAATTTCAGTCGGGCATGGTGCGCGACATCGCGGACGAGAAGACGGACTACGAGCTCATCTTTAACGGCCCGATGGCGCAACGGTGGGCGGAACACCTGACCCGGGGCGCGAAGAAATACCCGGACCACGAACCCGGACGGGCCAACTGGACCCGCGCCGCCGGGGTCGAGGAGCACGTCCGCTTTCGCAAGTCCGCCGTCCGGCATTTCGTGCAGTGGTTGTTGGGTGATCAGGAGGAGGACCATGCCGCCGCGGTATTTTTTAATATCAACGGGTACGAATATGTGTCGGGGAAGTTATGCCCGAATCCCTCTTCCCCTACCAAGTCGTAGGCGCCCAATGGCTCGCCTCCAAGCATCACGCCCTGTTGGCCGACGAGATGCGCCTGGGCAAAACGGCGCAAGCGATTCACGCGTGCGATGTGATCGGCGCCCGGCGCGTCCTCGTGCTCTGCCCGGCGATCGCGCGGATCAACTGGCTCCGCGAGTTCGAGCGGTTCTCGACCTGTACCCGTACCGCGACGGCCCTACTGTCGAAGCACGACGCGAGCGGTTCACCCGATATTGTCGTCTGTTCGTACAACTTACTTCTCCAGAACTCGATCAGTTCATGGTTGCGCGCCAAACCCTTCGACGTGGTGATCTTCGATGAAGTCCACTATCTTAAAAACCGCACAGCCCATCGTACACGTGCGGCGTTTTCGGTGGCGGGGTCGAGTCGTTGCTTTGCGCTATCTGGTACTCCCGCCACGAATCACGCCGCAGAACTCTGGCCCCTACTGGCCCATTGTGGGGTCTACACGCAGGACTATTGGTCGTTCGCCACGCGGTTTTGTGTTCTCGTACAGACGGTCTATGGCACGGAAATTAGAGGGAACCAGCGGATCCCTGAGCTTCGCGCGCTCCTGACACCCTTCATGCTACGGAGGAAAATGGCGGACGTGATACACGATCTCCCCCCGATTCTGTTCTCTGATGTGGTGGTCGAAGCCGGCGAGGTAGAGGTGGAACGCTGGTACCCCGAGGTGGCGACGGGCATGTGCCCGGTCGAAACCTGGCGGAAGGAATTGGGCGGGCAACAGGCCGCGATTGAAGCGGTGGTGGGTCTGACCGGGCTCGGAGCGGATGGATTCAGCGCCCTCGGCGGGATCCAGGTGCGGTGCAGTAAGACGCGCCGGTATGTCGGGCTCCAAAAAACGGCGGCGGTAGCGGAGATCCTCACCGAGGAACTGGAATCAGGGGCCTACGAAAAGATCGTGGTGTTCTGCATCCATCGAGACGTGATGATAGACTTGTGTGATCGGTTGAGAGCGTTCAAACCGGTCAGCGTGTTTGGAGGTACACCGCCGGATAAGCGGGTGCGGCACCTACAGCAATTCAAAACCAATCCGACCTGTCGGGTGTTTGTGGGGAATATCGTCGCCGCCGGCGTGGCGATTGACCTGAGCGTGGCGAGTGAGATCGCCTTTGTCGAAGCGTCCTGGGTGCCGGGGGACAACGCGCAAGCCGCCATGCGGTGCCACCATATCTTGCAGAAACGGCCCGTGCGGGTCCGGTTCTTCAGTCTGGCAAACACGTCTGACGAGAAAGTCCAAAAAGTGCTGCGGCGGAAGACAAAAGAACTAACCGAGATTTTCGACCCCGCGCTGACAGCGCCGGTCGTCAATCCGTTTGATGAGTGAGGGGGTACTACACCGGACAAGGAGGTGCGTATGACCGGATCGCAGGCAGCGGGATTCGCAACGAGTGACGAGGAAGGGCGGGATTATGAGGCGGAACGAAGTCTGGCGGCGCATGTGTTGCTGCGCGCCTATCAGGATTACACCGCGCCTCGGCCGTTCGGTCTGAGTCTCGCACACCGGGGGATGGAGCGGCGGTGGGCCGTGCGGCGACGTGACGCCTTCGCCTGGTTGTTTGGGCTCGACGGTGTTGAAGGGGACGAGACGTTGCGGGCCTACTGCGCCCTCGCGGCGGTGTCCGTCGGCTATTTACAAACGGTGCTGCGGCAGCAACACCCGGAGGTATACCGCGACTGCGCCGCGGAATGGGCGCGTATCGGCCCCGAGGACCATTTGCGTCTGCCCAGCGTTGCTGTTTACGCAACGAAGTGATATAAACACAACCTTCATGCTCACGAAAGGAGTCCCGCAATGTTGACGCTGCATGTTGAAGCTTCGACCATCCGCGCGCTGATTGACAAGGTGGCGGACGAAATTGGCCTGATGGTGACGATGCCGGTGGACGCCCCCAAGTCTGAGCCCGCGTCAGGGCCGAGTACGCCGGAGATTCCCCCGGTCGTGGCCCCGCCGACCACGGACATCAAGAGAAAGCCGGGGCGACCCCCGAAAGCCGCCCCGGTGAATTCCGCGCCGGCGAGTACGGTTGCCGTCGTCCCGGCCTCTCCTCCCGACGGGCCTGCTGAACTCACCACAAAAGAGCAGGTCAAGGCTGCGTTTCATAAATTGGCCGAACGCCGGGCCGATGAAACAAACGAGGTCGGCGGACTCAATCGGGTCTACGCAATCGTCAACCAGTTCACACGGGCGGACGGAGAATCGTGTCGGAAGCTCGGCGAAATCCAGCCTCACGATTATCCGGCGGTTCTGGCAGCCACGGAGCAGGCGATCAGTGCCGGGGTGTCTGCATGACACCGGCACATTCCGTTCTCGGGGCGTCGAGTATGTACCGGTGGTCGGTCTGCCCCGGCTCCGTGCGTGAATCCGCGGGCAAAGCCTCGCCGCACTCGGCTTACGCGGATGAAGGCACCGCCGCGCATGCCCTGGCCGCGCGGTGGTTGACGACAGGCGAGCCGCGCATCCCTGACGACGCCACCCGTGCCGCGGTGCGGGTGTATGTGGAGTGGGTACAGCAGCAGGTGCGCCCGCCCCAGTGCACAGAAGGCGACCTGTTGTTTGTTGAACACCGGTTTGATTTGTCGGCGGTGCATCCCGGGTGTTTCGGTACGGCGGATGCGGTGATCTGGAAGCCACAACAGCGGCGTCTCGTCGTGGTGGACTTGAAGTTTGGACAGGGCATCTATGTGTCGCCTGTGAACAACCCGCAACTGAACTACTACGCCTTGGGCGTGTTGGTGGATCCTCCGGACCCGTCCATCAAGAACGTCAAGACGGTAGACCTCGTGATTATTCAGCCCCGGTACGACGCCGTGGAGGGGCCGATCCGGGTGCATACGATGGCGGCGTTGGACCTTTACGATTTTCGGGTGGACCTACAAGACTTCGCACGGGCCACCGAGGATCCGGGGGCGCCCTTAGTGCCGGGGGAGCATTGTCGGTTCTGCCCCGCAGCGCCGACGCCCTGCGTGGGGCTGCACGCAAAGGCGCAAGCAGTGGCGAAGCTCGAATTTCGGTCGGACCTCACGTATGACCCGGTCAAACTCAAGCTGGCGCTGGACTCGTTGCCGGCCTTGAAAGCCTTCATCAAGGCCGTGGATGAGTTTGCGTACGCGGAAGCCGAAGCCGGGCGGTGCGCGCCGGGGTACAAGCTCGTCGAGAAACGAGCCACTCGAAAGTGGAGGAACGAAGACGACGCGGAAGCGGCGCTCACACAATTAGGCATCACCCCAAGCGTGCTCTACGAACCCAGGACGCTCAAGAGTCCAGCGGCGTTGGAAAAAAGCGGCGTGAAGGCCGCAGTCTGGAGTGATTTGTGCGCGAAGGTGTCGAACGGCCATACGCTCGTCTCTGAGCGCGATACACGACCGGCGGTGAAGGTGTCGGCTGCACAAGAGTTTGCCGTGATTGAGGGGACGGCGATCGGACAGGGCGACTTGTTTGCATAACCACGACGACGGGTCGGGGCGGAGAGTCCGTCGCAACGAGTCCGGCGAACCCTGACTAGCTGGCTCTTATTTACGGAGGGTACTGATGGAGACCGTACTGACCCCAAAATTCCGCGTGTCGTTTCCTTATGTGTTTCGGCCGTCCAAACCAATGCAAGCGGGGGCCGAGCCCAAGTATTCGATCACGATGCTCTTCCCCAAGGGCGCCGATCTGTCCGCGTTGAAGGCCGCGGCGCAAGCCGCCGTGGTCGAGAAGTGGGGCGCGGACAAAACCAAGTGGCCGAAGAACATGCGGAATCCGTTCCGTGATCAGGGCGAGAAGGAGTTCGAAGGGTACGAGGAAGGCGCGACCTTCCTCACGGCCACGTCAAAGCAGCGCCCCGGTCTGGTAGACGCGGACGTGAAGGACATTATCGACGAGCACGCCTTTTATCCTGGGTGTTACGCACGGGCCAGTGTGCGGGCCTTTGCCTACGATCAGGCGGGGAACCGGGGGGTCTCGTTTGGTCTGCAAAACCTCCAGAAGCTCGCCGACGGCGACCCGCTCGGAGGCCGGACCAAGCCGACGGACGATTTCGAGCCGGTAGCCTCGGAGGCGGACGGAAAGCCGGCCGTGCCGGCGGCGGAGTTGTTCGGGTAGGGACCGTACCCCGAGGTTGTAACGATCTCGATGGTGGGAGGGCTTCGGCTCTCCCACCTTTCTGTAGCGCTACTAGAGGATTAATTGGGAACGCGATCAAATTTTCTCATTAACGGGATACGGATGAAGCACCCCCTGGCTAAAACTCGTGGGTTTATAAAGGAAGTCCGAGAATTACTCATAAACGCCCACGCAGCAAGAGATACCGCACATCTTAGCGAGGGTTGCGATTGCGAAGAAGGAGACTGCGGGGCGGGCACATTCCAATTTAATGATTTGTGGCCTCGCAAGTATATTCCGGATGCTTACGAAATAGTTGAAGAGGAAGGAGTGCTAACTGTTCATGTGTTTGAAGTTGACGTAGCCCACCTAACTTCAACGAAAAAAATGTGGGCCTACGCACGCCTAGAAGATGAACTTATATATAACGGAATGGCGATGCAGATTACCGTCATAGATAGGTACGGGAATGGAAGAAAAGGTAGTCCGGAGGCGTTCGCGGTAGTTATGGAGTACCTGGATTACCACGTTAAACAACCCGCAGCCGTGCCAGTTTCCCCATGACCAAACTCCACCTCGACTTTGAGACGCGCTCGACCGCCGAACTGAAGGAAGTCGGCCTGGACAACTACGCCCGGCACCCGGATACGGAACCGTGGTGCCTGGCCTGGGCGTTTGGCGATGACGAACCGGCCCTGTGGGTGCCCGGGGGTCCGCCCCCGTTGGACGTGTTGCTGCATGTACGAGACGGGGGCCTGGTGGTCGCCCATAATGCGGCGTTCGAGTGGGCGATATGGAATCAGGTGTGTGGGCCTCGGTACGGCTGGCCGGCGCTCTCGATCACGCAGATGCGGTGCACGATGGCCGCGTGTTATGCGATGGCGCTTCCTGGGTCGCTGGAAAAAGCGGCGGCGGCACTCGGGATCACGCAACAAAAAGACTTGGCCGGGGGTCGGTTGATGATGCAGATGTCCCGCCCCCGAGAGCTCAAGCCGGACGGGACCCTCATCTGGTGGGACGAACCCGCCAAGGTGCGCGCCCTCTACGAGTATTGCCAGCAAGACGTGCGAGTGGAACAGGCGCTCGACCAGCGGCTCATGCCCCTGTCCGAGGCCGAACAACGGTTATGGGAGGTGGATCATGCTATTAACCAGCGCGGGCTCTATGTCGATCAGCCGGCGATTCTTTCTGCGATCCAGGTGGTGCGATGTGAGGCTGACCGACTCAACCAGGACATCCGGACCATCACGGCCAACACGGTGGGGTTTACGTCGGAGGTGGCTCGTCTCACCCAATGGATTCGGGGGCGGGGTGTGGTTCTTGACGGACTCGCCAAGTCCGCCGTGCTCGATGCGCTCACCCTCGAAACCCTCCCCCAGGATGTCCGGGCTGCGCTCCTGACCCGGCAAGAAGCGGGGAAAACGAGTACGGCCAAACTCCAAACCATGCTGACGGCGGCGAGCGCGGACGGCCGAGTCAAAAACACGATGCAGTACCACGGTGCCGGCACGGGTCGATGGGCCGGACGACGAATCCAGCCCCACAATCTGCCGCGCCCGACGCTGTCTCGACCGGAAGTTGAGCAAGTCCTTGAGTTCCTCCCGCGCCTCCCCACCGATGAGGCGATCCGGCGCATGGAACTGATCTACGGACAACCATTGTCGGTGGTCTCGGACTGCCTGCGCGGGATGATCTGCGCCGCGCCGGGGAACGAACTCCTCGCCGGGGATTACGCGAACATCGAAGGCCGGGGCATCGCCTGGCTGGCCGGGGAGGACTGGAAACTCGACGCCTTCCGCGCGCAGGACGCGAACACCGGTCCTGAAATCTACGTCCTCACGGCCGAGAAAATGTACCCCCACAAAAAAGGGATGATCACGAAGAAGTCCCCGGAGCGTCAAATCGGGAAAGTCGCCGAACTGGCCTGTGGGTATCAAGGCGGCGTCGGGGCGTTTCAGACGATGGCGAACACCTACCTCGTGAAAGTACCGGACGCCGAAGCCGAGATCATCAAGACCCAATGGCGCGAGGCGCATCCGAAGATCGTGCAATACTGGTACGACCTCGACGCCGCCGTGATCGAAGCCGTCATGCACCCCGGGTTGAAAACCTTCGCCGGGCCAACGGGGCGGCACTCGACATTCCTCGTCAAAGGCTCGTTTCTGCTGTGCAAACTCCCCTCCGGTCGCGTCCTCACCTACCCCTATCCGAAACTGAAGTCCAAAGAAACGCCGTGGGGTGACATGAAGGAACAGTTGCATTACATGACGGTAGACGGATTGAGCGGGAAGTGGGTCGAAACGTCCACGTACGGCGGGAAACTGGCGGAAAACATCACGCAGGCGGTGTGCCGCGATCTCCTGGCCCATTCCCTCCAAATCTGCGAAGCGAACGGGTATCCGGTGGTGCTCCACGTCCACGACGAAATTGTCGTGGAACTCGACGAGACGCGGGCGCGGACGGTCGAAGCACAGGTGTACGAGGCAATGGCCTCGACGCCGGAATGGGCCACCGGCTTACCGGTCGTCATTGAGGGGTGGCGCGGAAAGAGGTACCGGAAGTGAGCGATCTCATTGACGACGCGAACGACACGGCCGACCTCTTTCAGAAGGCCGCACTGTCGAACCACCTTCGACGGGCTCGGGTGATACCGAAGGGGGACGGGCGGTGCCTGAACTGCGGGGGTGCGGTGACCGGCGACCGGCGGTGGTGTGGGGCCGAGTGTCGGGACGTGTGGGAAGACGAACGGGGGTGACATGACCAAACTCGAATCCGCCATTGCCCTCGCCGCGCAGGGCTTCTTTGTCTTCCCGATCACGCCGGGGGCGAAGCAACCCCCGTTGATCCATGATTTCCCCCACAACGCGTCTCGCTTGCCCGGTGTGATCGCCGATTGGTGGGCCACCTGGCCGGAGGCGAATATTGGCATTTCCACCTCCGCGTTCGGCGAGGGAGACGCCCTCCTGGTCGTGGACGTAGACACCAAGAAAGGAAAACGCGGCGATGCCACCTTGTTGTCGCATGAACTTGACGGACGGGAATTGCCCGACACCTTCACTCAACATACTCCAAGCGGGGGGCGGCATTTGGTATACCGAGTTCCATCACCCGTGCGGCAAGGTACGGATGTCCTTGGCTGCGGCGTGGATGTTCGGTCGAAAGGGGGTTATGTGCTTGGAATTGGATCCAGCATCTCTGACGGCGTGTACCAGGGCCTCCTCGCTCCCCTTGCTGCCGCCCCCGATTGGCTCGTTGAACGTTGTGGGGCTCGATCCCGACAGTCTGACGGGAAAAGTGTCGGCTCCGTCGGGGTCCCCGTTGACGCAGGACGCGCGGTTGACGCTGCAACCCGGTATTTACGAGACGACGCCCCCGTCGCGGTCGAGGGCCAGGGTGGGGACGAGACCACCTATAAAGTCGCTGCTCGGGTGAAAGACTTCGGGGTCGATGAGCTCGACACCGTGTCGATCTTGCTCACCCACTGGAATGACCGGTGTTCCCCGCCGTGGGTGGGCGAGGAACTGGCTCGGAAGGTGCACAACGCCTACGCCTACGGGCAAGAGCCCCGAGGCGTGGCCGCGCCCGAGGCGGACTTCGCCACCCCGTTCACGGATTCGGACCCAACACCTCCGGCGAACACGCAGAATCCGTACGAGAAGCTGAATCAGGAATACGCCTTCGTGCTAGCCGGCGGCGGCGCGCACATTTTATGGGAAACCGTGGACGCCACCGACCGCTATCGGCTCGAGCACCTCACAATGGGCGCGTTCCATGCGAAGTTCGCCCCACAGAAGATGCTCGTGGGCCGGTCGGAGAAGCCGCTGTCGCAACTGTGGATCGAGTGGAGGCAAAGAAGAGAGTACGACGGGCTCGTGTTCCTGCCCGAACAAACCGCTCCGCCGCGCTTTTACAATCTCTGGCGTGGGTTCGCCGTCGAACCTGCAGAACAGGCCGAGCCCCATGCCGCTGTCGAAGCGTTTCTTGACCACGCGAGAACGAACGTTTGCGACGGGCACGAGGCCCTATTCCGCTGGCTCATCGGATACTTTGCCCATCTCATACAACGCCCGTGGGAAAAGCCTCTCGTGGCGCTGGTGTTTCGGGGCGGCAAAGGGGTGGGGAAAAACGCGCTCATTGAACGCATTGGGGCGCTGTTGGGAGGGCACTATCTGCTGACCTCCAATCGCCGATATCTCACGGGCAACTTCAACGGCCACCTCGAAAACTGCCTCCTCTTCGCGCTCGACGAAGCCTTCTGGTCGGGGGACAAGCAGGCGGAAGGCACGTTAAAAGACCTGATCACAGGCCGAGAGCACGTGATCGAGCACAAGGGCAAAGAGCCGTATACGGTGGCGAATAAGACCCGCGTAGTCATTATTGGCAATGAAGAATGGCTGGTCCCAGCGTCCCACGACGAGCGACGTTTCGCCGTCTTCGATGTCGGGGAGGGTCGCAAGCAGGATCGTGCGTATTTTCAGGCCATGCGGGAAGGTCTGGAACAGGGCGGGTACCGGCATCTGCTCCGGTTTTTGCTCGACTACGATCTGTCCGGTATTGATCTAAACGCAGCGCCCTCCACGCAAGGGTTGATAGAACAGAAACAGTATACGCTGGCTCCGCTGCAACAGTGGTGGCTGGATTGCTTGGAGAATGGCACGGTGGTGGGATCTGAATTTCCCGGCTGGCCGGAGGAAGTGGACTGCGAACGGTTCCGATCCGCTCTTCGCCGCTACGTCAAGGAACGCAACATCGGTTCCCGACTTCCCGATGATCGGACGATCGGACGATTGCTCAAGAAGTGCGCGCCGGGGGTGGTGAAGCGGCGGCTGTCGAAGCGAGACGACGGGGGGCAGCCCTACGTCTACACGATCCCCGCGTTAGGTGAAGCTCGGCTAGCTTGGGGCGACTTTATCGGGCATCCAACGGCGTGGGCGGACGACAACGGCGCTTAGGGGGCGCTCAATGGACTGTCCAAAATGCCACGGGTTTATGATTGTGGAAGACGCGGTGGACAAAGTCGCGCACGCAACCGTACCACGGTGGAAATGTGTCAACTGCGGGTGCCGGGTCGATTGTGCGACTCAGGTGCGACTTGACTCGCTCTTCAAAACTCGCTACCGTGGAGCATGCGGCATTAAACCGTTGAGAACTCGTCATTAATGTGGAGCCGGCGAGTGGGATTGAACCACCGACCTGCTGATTACGAACCGGTTCCCCGAAAAATAAAACGTTGAGATTCCCGCAACTTACCTTTTTACTCCGGAAAAGAACTTGACTTAATTTCGTTTTTCGCACTATGATTCGCTACTCGCAACCGTGATTTCCGAAATCTGCGACACAGGAGCGACTTATGAAACTCACCCACACCGCCATTGACGCCCTCCGACCCGGATGTACCGCCCGAGACGAGTCTGTTGTCGGGCTTCATGTGAAGGCCCTCGCTAACCGGAAATCGTTCTACCTCTACTTTCGCACCAAAGCTGGCGTCGAACGACGCCCCAAACTCGGAGAGTACGGGATCATCACCATTGCACAGGCCAGAGAGCTCGCCCGTGGGATGCTCGCCGAGGTCGCAATGGGGCGAGATCCCGTCGCTCAGAGGCAATGCGCGCGCCAGGAGCCGACTATAAACGACTTGTGGGACCGGTGCAAGCGGGAGCAGTGGCACCGGGGGACCCGATGGGATCGTGAAGTCGCCAGGATGTACGAGGTCCATCTGAAACCCCGTCTCGGGTCCACTAGGGTCCGTGATATTCGGTATGCCGATGTGGACGCGATCAGAGTGGCGCTTCGGACGACACCCATCCAGGCAAACCGAGCGATCGCGGTGATCTCGAAGATGCTGAACCTCGCTGAACGGTGGGAATGGCGGGATATGGGGTCCAACCCATGTCAACAGGCGCCTCGGTACCACGAAACGAAACGTCGGCGGTTTGCCACGACGGCGGAGATCGGTAAAATTGGCCCGCTGCTGGAAGCCGAGGCCCAAACCAATCCGCCGGCAGCGGCCTTTATCTACCTCCTCCTCTTCTCCGGCGCTCGCCCATCGGAGATCGCCCGCGCGACGTGGGAGCAGTTGGAACGGCGGGACGATGGGACGGGGGTGTTGCGGATCGAGGAAGGCAAGACCGGCCATCGTGACGTATTCTTGCCGCGCCAGGCGATGACCGTGATCGACACCCTTCCGCATGGTGACCCGACACGGACCATCACCGGACTCGCTGACCTCCCAAAGAAAGCGTGGGAACGGATCCGGACGGCGGCGGGATGCCCGGACCTATGGGCGCGGGATCTCCGGCGGACGTTCGCCACGGTCGGGTTCTCCAATGGCGTACCGATCGGCATGGTCGGCGAACTCCTGGGCCACAAATCGACGCAGACCACCAAGATCTATGCGAAACTCATGGAAGACCCGGCCCTAGCTGCGGCCGGATCAATCGCTACACGGTTAGAAGAACTGTTGGGGTAACAGGACAGGTTACGGTTGGGGTCCCCCGTACTCTTGCCCGCTCGTTGCGTGTGGACTGACCACGGGCACGATGTCTTGGCACCGTCCTGCGCCCGCCAGGTCCACAAACTGCTTCCTAGGAGTGCTTTCTCCGTAGACGTAAACGAGGTAGCGAGCCGGGAAGGGATGCAGCGTTCGGCTCGCCACGTACCCGTAGACGAGGACTAAGTCGACCGCGCCATCCGCATCGGTGTCGAAGGCTTGGAGATTGTAGGCGCGGCCGTCCACGATCCTGTCTTTGGCCCCGAGCATGGCCCCGAGGGTGGTGTAGCCGAGGCATTGGTAGGTGTGTAATTCCTTCCCTTGCGTAACGGGGAGATCACGCAGCATGCCGGCTCCCGCGTGCCCTGGACTTGGCGCGAACCAGACGAGCCACACCGCCCCGCATAGGGCAATCACCCAGAGCACCGCCGACATAAGCTCGTCATCCCACCGCGGCATAGTCCCCCTCCTTTCACCCGGCGACTAGCACCCACGCGGTCTTGGCCGGCGTGCGGTAGGTATCGACATACACCGGCATCCGGTACGTGATCCCGTACTTCGGATGAGTTAGCCACAGGGCTTGCTGCGGTTTCTCAAACGGAAAATTGTTGTTATAGGCATACTCGTCGTACCCTTTGAGCGACCCGTTCACAATGAGTCGGGTGAGGTGCATATACTGGTGCCAATGGCCCATCAACAGGGTGTCGTACTCCATATCAATCTGCGCGTTCCGCGAGCGCTTTTTGTGATCGCCGCGAATAATGGGGCCGAGTGCCCCGATCATCCCGTCCCCGCCCCGAAACTGATCGCCGTGGGTCAACAGATATCGGTGGTTGTAAATCTTGAAATAAGCATCGGGTCCGTCCGGAATTTGAAACGTAATCCGATTGTCGCCCGCGAAGTGTTTCGCCCAAAACTGCCCGATGAGCCAATCGAACGAGGTGTGGTGCCGGTCTTTATTCCAAATTTTGACGGTATCACGCCCATGGTTACCGGATACCACGACAACATGAACCCGCTTGAACGTGTCCGCCATCGTCCGAATGAACTGCCCCCCGATCTCGAAGAGGTCGAGGACGGTCGGCATCGTGTTGAGCTCGTTCGTGGCGGTCAATTCGTCGTGGATGTTGCCGGAGATGAAATCGCCGCCGAAGGGCAATACGATCCCGGGGTACTCTCGTGTCGGACTGAGAATGGTCAGGAGTCGAATCGCGCTCTCCGCCAACCGCTGCATCCGCCGGTGCGCGATCTCAAGGTTGTAGGTATTCGTGCCATTGATCTGTGACGGCCGGACCACTTCCCCCCAATGCAGGTCTGACACGAAGAGACTGGGCGTTCCGAAATCAGGATCGCTATTGGATTTTAGCAACCAAGGAGGCGTGGACAGGCCGTCCGCGTGCTGCGCCAGCCCCATGATTTTCCGCTTGATGACCTCGTGCGTCAGCGCCCGATCCTTCGCCTGCGCGAGGTCGGCTTCGACTCGTCGCAGCTTGGCCCTGAGATGGGCCACGTTATCGAGGTCTTCGACCCTGCCGGACGGGGTGAACCCGCGACTCCGGGCTACCTGCACCCGCGCTTGCAGGGTGCTGCGGGACAGATTAAGCGCCGCGGCGGCTTTGGTGTGATCGCCGTATTTTGTGGACGCGTCAAGCGCCTGCTGCGCGAGATCGTCTGGGAGTCGGGGATACGCCACGAGTTGATCGCCTCAGTCTTTCACGTCTGCCCGGTTGTTCGCCATGAGCCAGACTTGCCAATCCGCACAGGCGTGGAGAAATTCGTGCGCCAGGTCTGCGCGGCGCTTACGAATCGGGCGGCGCTTGCGGAGGTACACGGTGCGGTCATCCGCGTCCCAACACGCGAAGCTCCCCATGCCGTTTTCCTCGTCGAACTCGCGGTCAGGGAGTTGGGTGATCGTGATTCGATATCCGAATGGCAGGGTGACAAAGGTAGGAATCCGCATGGCTTTCATTCGGGTATCCTGTTGTCGTCCGGTTAGGGTTTCGTGCTCAACGCAACAGCAGCTTGGTCTTGTCGTCTGACCCCTTGCTCGACCCGAAATAGTAGTCCTTGACCGCCAGCACCCACGCGAAGAGCACCCCTGTGGAAATGTCGAGCGTGCGCTGTACCCCTTCCTCAATCAGGTGGCGTGACCAGGCGAACCAGAACTGCAAGGCCAGCACGGAAAAGAATCCCCCCAATGCGAGAAAGGCGAGTTGCCGGTTGGTGGGGTCATGGAGTTGGACCTCCCGATTCCGCGCTGATGCCCGATCTTCCGCTTCGAGCTTGGCGATGGTTTGTTGCGTCTCCGCTTCCAACTTCGCCATCGCCTGCTCAAACTGGATCTGTTGCTCGGGTGGGAGCTTGAAGGCCGTGATTACGTCCTTCACGCCGCCAAGGAGGTTTCCGCCCAACGCACTCAGGAGCTTCTCGAACATTACCGCCGCTCCTCAAAATAGGTCATCCGGTCCATCATCTGCGTATGCCGCTCATCGTCCTGCTTCTCATGCTGCACGGTCCAGGTCTTGAGGGAGGTGGTTTCGATATTGAGTCGCCCAATCCCATCGGAAATTTCCGCGAGTTTCTCCATCCCCTTTTGGGAGACGTAGCCAATGATGAGGATGAGCAGCCCGATCAATCCTCCAACCACCGTGATGAGCAAGTTCGTGACCTCCGCGTGGCTCATATCTTCACACCACGGCCCGGCGTATCCAGCCGGATAGATACTTCTCAAGGGTCGGGTTCAGTTTGGTCAGTTGTACATACCGCAACGCTCGTCTCGCCCGCAGTTCTCGCACCACCATGCCCGGCTCCTCGGTGTCCAACTTGATCACGGCCGTCTGCGTCTGCCGGCCGTACACTCCATCTTCCAGCACCCGGCCCCCGGCGGCGTTGAGCGCCTCTTGCAGCAACCGGATCGCCGTCGTGCGGCCCATGTTCACGGAGGCGTCGAGCAGCGCGGTCGCCAACTCTTGCGGGAGATCGCCCCATTCCTCCCGCCAATAGTCCCGGCGATAGAGCCGCACCGCCTCCTGTTCCGTCATGTTTTTAATGTCCTGATCCGGGTAGGCCCGTTTGCTAATGCCAAACTTCGTCTCGCCGCCAGGATCGTCGGTATCGACCACATAGCCGCCCTCATGCTCCAGCACCACCCCTACCGCGATATCAAACGCTGCCATACCGCCCTCCGTGGGGTGCTACGCACAGACGCCGCACTTCGGTTTCCGTTTCGACACGGGCAACCGCTTCCGCCGCTTGGGGGCAGGGGGCGGGGGTGGCGGCGTCGCGGCTAGCCACTTCATAAATTTGTCCATGAGCGTCATGCTGGCACCTCCGGTTTCGGATACTTCGCCTTCACCGCCAAACAGGCGTTCAGGTAGCGTTGGAGTTGCACCTCATCGCCCTTCACAATGGCATCCAGGTAGTCCGCTACCGGCGGATACGCCTCTCGCCGTAGCGTCGCGTACTGCTCACGGTTCTGTGACGCGAGTTCCGCTGTCGTCGCAGGGCGTACCGCCTCCAGGGCTGCATCCCACCGTTCCATCTTGGGGTCGGGGAAGCTCTCTCGGTTCAGCTCCACGATGACCTGGGTGCCGATGTGCTTGGGACCATCATGGGGTTCATGGTCCACATCCGCATGACAGGGCAAGTGCATGGTGCCGCCCTGGGGGAGACCGTCAGATTTGCGAAATACACAAAACATACTTACCTCCCTGCACCGAGGATGTCTGGGTCGGAGTAGCCGACGGTTGCTATTCTAAACTCGTCTCCTGCTCCAGACGAATTCAGGCGGCTGCGTAACTGCCCGCTTCTCGTGAGCTGTGTGCGTAACAATCCTACTCCGAGTTGAGAGGAAGCCACCACACTGGCCGTGGTGGCATTATTACCGCTCACGGCTTCATCATTTTGGTTTAAGCTTGAAATTCTCGTTGAATTCCCTGTACTCATGGCGTGAAACACACTAATAAAAACATCCGTAACAATCCCCGTTGGACTGGAGAGCGTCCTTGCAACCGCCAGTGCGCCAGGGTTTGTGACATTTACGTCTAACGCATTATCTGGGTAGTAGACCGCATGCCCCACCTGCGTCTCTGCCACCACCTGGCTGCTCCCATTCGTCCTCACCGACCTGATCCGTCGATAGTACAGATACCCACTCGGCAGCGTGGGCTTCTTGGGGTTGAGGCTGGCCACGTAGTCCTGCGTCCCATCCGCTTTCTGGATCGCAAAGAGGTGGTAGGTCTTGGACGCCGCGATACTGCCCGTGTCGAGCAACCCTCCACTCGATCCAGCGGACCAGGCTGAGGACAATCGCTTGGCAGTTTGCGCCGCACAGGTGAGATTGGCAGAGTCACTGATCGTCTCGGTCAGCGTCTGCCCGTTGCCGCTGGCGTAGAGATCGGTGATTTCTTGGGAGGAGAGGGTCTTATGCCACAACCCCCACTCGTCCATTCTCCCGTTCAATGTCGCGTCGGGGTTGAACGTGCTGGTATTCAGATTCGCACCAAGCCCCATGAGGACATTGTCTGTCGAAAGGGCATTGGGCAGGGCTGATCCACTATCAAACGCTCCATTATTGACACTGATCGAGCCAACTTTCGATGACGCAAGGTACTTGCACACAATAAAATACCAGGTGCCAGTCGAGGGTGCGCCGAACGTATTCGCCACGGCTGTCTGGATATTACCAGCGGTATCTGTATATGTGTATTCAAACCGCGCACTACTTTGCTGGTAGCGAATGTTTTCGTAGGCAGTCGCCCCCCTCGTCTGCACGAAATACTGGGCATCACCGGTCAGCGAGGTGATGTAGACCCACCCTGCAAACGAATGGTCGCCGCTCGTCAAAAGATTGGTATTCGGGATTTGAAGAAGATGCTGACTCGAAGCAGACGCAAACGAGGCCGCGGCTCCAGACTTGCCAGCCGCACTCGTGGGTCCATTGCGAAGCGGGACAAAGTCATACCACCCGTAGCTGTCTTTCCGAATCCCCGTCGCCTCATCTAATTTCCAGTACGCCACGAAAGTACTGGTCAGCGAACTCCCCGTATCCGTCGCAAAGGCCCAGCTATACGCCCGATCACGGCAGGTGCCAGCCGCGAAGTCCAGGTCCGTCGTGGGCGTGGTGCCGTTGTTGCTGACGGTGAGGCCAGCGATGTGACCGCGAGGGAATCCCGCCGCGCCAGCTGCCAGCTTGTCGGCGGTGACGGCTCCGGTGGCAATCTTCCCGGCGGTGACGGCGTTGTCCGTAATCAGATCAGTGGTGATTTGGGTGAGTGCCATGCGTTACTCCGTATGTTTCGGATACTGGGTCTTGACAGCTTGGATCGTGGCTTTCCACCCCTCGTAGCCCTCGTGGAAGAGCGTGTCGAACTGGTCGGCAAACGAGGGATAGGCCGCAGCACGGACTTGATGGAAAGCTGCCAACGCCACCTGCTCCACACTGGGTGCGCGGTCCGTATCCACCTCTAGCTGCGACAGGTCCGCAGACAGGCGCAACCAGCGTGAGTCGCCAGGGAATGGGGCATCAGCAATCTCAGTAATGGCGTAGCCAGCGGGTGGCGTCTCGGTAAACGGAGGCTCACTGATATGCTGGACGGCGCGAGTCTGTTGGTGATACCAAATGTGCATAGGACTCCTTATTCGTCCAATTCAAACCATTGCGTAATAGTTGGACTACCATCGTCCGTCGTGAGCTTGTAGTACCAGTTATTCGGAACTAGGAATGTTGTGGGTTGTCTGAACCGAGGGTAACCAGGCGTAGCGACAGAGCCTGTCACCTCAATCAAAAGCGTCGTTGGTGGGTTACTCGACCCGACGTACACACTCCACGCGACAGTGGCAGGGGCGGAGGCACTGTAGCAGTTGACAATGCCTCTTCTCATGCGCCCAGAAGTATTCTGGTAGACGGTGGTAAATACACGAGATTGAGCCGCCCATGTCCCCGTCTCCAGCGCGGAGGTGATGTAGGTACTCGTATCGACGCTCAACGTCCCATCCCCGCTGCTGGTCTTGACGAAGCCATTGCTGGTCAATGAGCCGAGCTTCTTGTTCGTCAAGGACTGCACCCCCGCCACCGTCGCCACGGTTGAGTCCACCTTCGCGCTCGTCACCGCCCCATCTACCAGCTTGATCGTGGACACCGTATTATCACTCGGCACCCCGATCCCCAGCGTCGATCCCGCCATCACCTCCAACACGGCCCCGTTCGGCAGCACCGCGCCGAGCGTGATGTTGGCCCCGGAGAACGAGTACGTCGATTTCAGCTGCGTGACGCCGTCAATGGTGACCCACGTATTATTCTCGGTGCCAGGGTCGGTGCCGGTGTTGTACGTGGCGGTACTGCCGTTGCCGGTGACCTGGTAGACCGAGATGTTCCCGCCCTGGAGGCCGAAGTCCATGCTCGTCCACAGGTCGGGTGACGGCGTGATATCCGCCAGGAGCTGCGTCCCACCCTGGCTGCCGATGGACTTCGAGGTCGAGCCGTCAATCGTATCGGACCCGCCACGGTTGATCGTCACCGTGTTGGCGTCGCCCGTCTGCTTCTTGATGCCGAGGTTGTACGGCATCGTGAGCGTGGAGATCGCCGGAAGGTTGAAGACCACATTCCCTGCGCTCGTGTCGACCACGAACAGGTAGCCGTTCTCGCCTTGCGTCGGGGCAATCGGGCTGTCCCCCGCCACTTTGAAGACCACGTCGCGCCACAGGGCCGAGGCCAGGGTGTTCGCGGCGGCAGCGGCAGAGGCGGCAGCCGCACTCGCGCTACTCGTCGCGCTCGTCGCTTGCGTGGTGGCGGTGGTTGCGCTTGTGGCCGCATTGGTGGCACTGGTCGAAGCGTTGGTGGCCGAGGTGCTGGCCGCACTCGCGCTGGACGCCGCTGCGGTT
>SXGU01192127.1_pt1 | contig 41866 bp, 33 predicted proteins | sample 3174531 | NCBI WGS metagenome assembly SXGU01 (sample SAMN11356863, study PRJNA531348) | freshwater metagenome | isolation source: freshwater sample F1-140 | place: China: Fuxian Lake, Yuxi | collected 2017-12-25 | reverse complement strand
TGATATTTTTTAGTTAAAATATCATTTATATTATTATACTTGAATACTTTTTATATTCTGCGACTTAGATTTTTCTTTATTTTTTGATGATGTTTTTCTTATTACTTTTTATAATTCTGCGACTTGATTTGGCGGTTATGATACAAACATAAACGATATTATAAGAGACATATGGATTGGATCCATAACACATATAAAAAAAATCAAAAAAGTATTAATAATAAAGAACAACCACTGCAAGATACAGCAATCGTTAATAAAATAACAACAAATATAAATAAAAACCTATGTGTAATCAAAAATGAAATTAAAACAGAAATAAATAAAGTTGAGGATAAAGTTGACAGAGCATTAGTAAAAGCAACATCATTAATTAAGTACTTGATGGAGAACTTTTCCCATGTACCGGCATTGCAGAAATTAAGTGAACATGACTATATAGAAAAACTTAGGATAGATTATAAGCACGATGGAAATGTCTTTGTTAATGAATATAAAAATAGTGATAACAATAATAAATATGAATTGGAAATAATATTAATTGATGATTTTCATAGAAACTTATTTGTTAGAAATATTTCAAAAACGATGTTAGACTTTGTAAATCATAAAAATCCAGACAAGCAGCCCATATATAATACGGATTCCAGCAGACGAAACTTCGTGATTAAGGTAAATACGAATTGGAATGAAGATATATTAGGCTTAAAATTTACGGAAATAATAATTAATCCTATCCTGTTATCTATTGAAAAATTAATTTACAGATATAGAACAGACTATTTAGAAATGATAAATATTAGAAAAAATAATCTAGATACAAACATAATGCATATAGAATGGATGTCGAAAACCTTAGATTTTGAAAGAAAATTGCATAACCAAGAATTTGTCAAGCCAATTCTAAAAGAACTATCAGCTCATTTAAGATTTGTAAAGAATGAATTAAATAAATTAGATAAGATAGAAAAAGTAGAAAAAGTAGAAAAAGTAGAAAAAGTAGAAAAAGTAGAAAAAGTAGAAAAAGTAGAAAAAGTAGAAAAAATAGAAAAAGTAAAAAAAATAGATAAGGTAGAAGAATTAAATAAATTAGATTTTGATGAATATGATAATTTTAATGAATATGATTCCATTAAAAAGATAAAAAAAAGATTAATATGATATATCATATATCATTTACATATCATCAAAATATTTAATCATAAAATCAAATATTTTTTCTAAATTGCTCACCTTATAATTCAGGTCATATAGTTCACTAGTATTAAATTTTATCTTTTTTAATATTTTATCTTTCTCCTCATTAAGTTTTCTCGAATAATCCCTGATAAAGTACAAATATGGAATATCTGTTTTCTTATAATGTTTAATAATTTTATTTGATGCATTTAATATGAGTTCTTTTTCATCCAAGTCAGGATTATTTATTTTTAATTCTATATACCATAAGCACCATGCCAAGCAATATCCACCAGGATCTCCTGTTTTTCTATAATCATTATTACCATCATTGCTAACTGATTGAAACTTTGTTATTTCCAGATAATCTCCAGGCCTCAAGTATCTCATTTTTTTATTTAATGCTTTTGACGTACTATCAAGAATTAATTTATCAAGAAAGAATTCATCAGTAACGTCGCTAATACCATATGGTTCAAATCTTCGAATGATTAAATCTTTCAAATCTATTAAAACAACATTCGCGTGAGTATATTGTACACCAATAATTAAACTAATCTTTATCATTATGAATCGTTTAGTTTTATTATTTGATATTTTACTTATAATATTAAATAAATCCTTGTTAATATAATTTAAATTTTTGTCTTTCCATAATATCAAAGATGGCAGCATTGGGTACAGATATTTATTCGTAATATCAAGTATATCATAAATTATGCCGTAATATTTATCATAACGAATGTTTTGTATGTTATGATTATTTATAGTATCAGCATGTTTTATTTTATCAAACTTATAGAATGGTATTGCCAATTCATCATACTTATTTAATAAATACATACAATATAACATATTATGAAGCACGTCAGAATTAAATAATCCATTCGAAAATTTTTTATTATTTTCAATTATATTAATATCATTATTACTTTCATCATCATTCCTTTCTATAGAGTTGACTGTATCTATGAGTTTTTTAGTTTCACTGTCTTTATTTTTTTGTTTCTTTTTCAATTTAATATATTCTAATAAAAGTTCTCTGCATGTCAATCCATCATTATTTGGGTAATCTATATTTACTTTTAATATAAATTGCTTGAGTATGTGCTTTAATTTTTTTTCTTTTTCAATATTCTGTATATTATTTTCCCCTAAATAAGTTATTAGTTTATCAATTATGTAATGCATATATGTATTTTTATATTTATCAATAGTGTTATAGTTTTTTATATATTTGCTTAATATAATTGCAAGATCTATAAAATCATTATTAATCGCTATATTTAATGATAAATGCTCATTGTTTATTCCTCCATAGTTAATATCTGAATCCTCTTCTAACAATAGCTTTACGATCTCGATATTATTCCTCGAGCATGCTATATTTAATGGTAATAAATATGTATGGTTCTTAGAATTGATCCCTTTTTTATTTTCTATGAAATATTTACATAAATCAATCTTATTGTGTATAATAGAGTATATTAGGATTGGTGATATTTTAGGCTTATCAAAATCAATTAAATTTATATATGACTTAATAAAATTATAATACTTGTCATCTTTATTTTTGCATAATTTAATAATATTTGTGAATATGTTATCATTGTAATATGATACGTTATTTAATAAATTGTTAAATTCATCGCCATTGTTTGATTTCATAAAGTTAAAACATTTGATAAAAGTATCATATCTTTCTATACAATATGATAGTGGTGGTATAAGATCTCTATCATACACGTATAACAGGTCTGGATATTGAGTATAATACTTCTCGGATAGCTCATCCCACCCATTTTTAAATAATAAATGCAAAATGTTATATCCATCATTATTTCCCTTATATATATCAAATACATTAGTCCTTATAAAAAAATCTAACCCTTCTTCATTTCCCCGAATACTTAATAAGTGAATTATATTATTACCATCCATTACGATGGTGTTATAGTCTTTTATTTTTAATATTTCATTAAAATTATTATCGTTTAAATATTTTAATAAATCTTCCATTAAAATATATTATAAAAAAAATAAAATAATCCATTAGCTTGAGCATACAAGACACCCCTCAGCTGACTTTCCAGGAATATATTTGCACATTAGTGGTTCATCAGGTTGGTCCGATTCTATTGAATCAGAATCTACTGAGTCCGTTGACTTATCGGAACCACTGATTTTTCTTTTTTTAATAATGTTTGCATCTGATATTGAGTGCCGAATAAGTTCATCCACTGAATTCATGCCTGTCAGACGCTTAAGATCATCGATATCTATACCAAAATTAATTGGATTTACAGCAGAACTTGTCCTTAGATAATACATTCCCGTTTTTAATCCATTTTCCCATCCATACAAATGAGCAGAATATAGTACTTTAAAGTTTGGTTTAGGCTGAAATAAATTCATGCTTTGGCTCTGATCAATGAATGGACCACGATCAATCGACTGTTTTATTATTGACTTTAATTTTAATTCAAATACTGTTTTATATCTATTTTTTATATCTTGAGGTATTGTCTCAATATGCTGGATAGAACCATTGTAAATTATAATCATTTTCCGCATATCCTCACTCCATAATCCAGCCTGCTCAAGATCCCGTACAAGATTCTCATTTATAACGATAAATTCTCCAGCAAGTGTCGCTCTTACAAAAATATTAGTAAGATATGGCTCAAAACCCTCATAATTTCCCATAATTTGGGCCGTCGATGCGGTCGGCATTAGTGCGGTCAGGAGACTATTACGAGTTCCATATTGTTGAACTTCCTTTCGAAGCGTTCCCCAGTCTAAATTCATTAATAAATCCTCATCGGTGAGACCCCAAAGATGATATTGCAATTTTCCTTGTGAAAATGGTGATCCTTCAAATGATTCATATTTTCCATATTTCTTAGCTAATTCCTTCGATTCGTCAATTGCCGCGAAATATATTGATTCAAATATTCTTTTATTTAAATCTTCTGCCTCGACCGAATCAAATGGAAAGCCAAGAAGATTATAAGTATCTGATATCCCTTGTATCCCAATTCCACACGGCCGATGCCTCATATTGGATCTTTTTGTTTTTTCAGTGGGATAGAAATTAAGATCAATTACGTTATTTAGATTTCTAACAGCTACTCTCGTAACATCCATTAATTTATTAAAATCATATTCTTTGTTAGATTTAATAAATTTAGGAAGACAAAGAGATACGAGGTTACATACTGCTGTTTCATTCGCATCGGAATACTCTATGATCTCGGCACACAGGTTAGATGAGCAGATGGTCCCGAGATTTTGCTGATTAGATTTTCTGTTTGCATGATCTTTATATAACATGTATGGAAAGCCGGTTTCAGACTGGCACACAAGAATATGCTTAAATAATTTTCTTGCCTTTATTTGAGTTTTAAAGCGCTTCTCACTTTCATATCCTGTATAAAGCTTGTTGAATTCTTCACCCCATACTTTATTTAATCCAGGACATTCATCAGGACACATCAATGACCAAATCTCATCATTCTTTACTCTTTCCATAAAAAGATCAGGTATCCACAATGCAAGAAATAAATCCCTGCAACGCTTTTCCTCCGGTCCAGTATTCATGCGAAGCTCACAAAATTCAAAAATGTCGGGATGATATGGTTCTAAATAGCAAGCAATTGAGCCATTTCTTTTCCCACCTTGATTGACAGCAGTTCCTATCCAATTATATCCACGACACCACGGAACAATACCATCGGATAATCCATTCGTGCTACGGATAATACTTCCATTGCCACGAATACCTGAAATATGTACACCTATACCGCCTGCCCATTTAGAAATAATCATCATTTCTTTATTTGTATCAGCAATGTCTTCAATTGAATCGCCACATGAAATCAAATAACACGATGACATTTGTGGTCTTGGTGTTCCTGCATTGAAAAGTGTTGGAGTAGCGTGTGTAAAATATTTATCACTTAAAAGTTCATACGATTCGAATGCTCTATTTATATCACCCATGTGAATAAATAGAGCAACACGCATAAAGAGATGTTGTGGTCGTTCGATAATTATATCTTCCTGTATTACTTTCTTACCAATTTTTTTATAAGCACGTAATCTCATTAAGTATGCACGTTCAAGAGTTCTTAAACCAAAATAATCGAATGTATAATCTTTACTAAAGTCAAGCTTTTGATTGATTAAATCACTATTTTCTATAACAAAGTCATAGTATCTCTTATCTAGTAATGGAAATCTGTTTCCTTTTACATCGATGTTATTGTATAATATATTAGAAATAGTTGATATATCCGATTCAGTTATCATATGAAGTCTCTCAACTAATATCTTTGATGCAAGCTTGTTATATTCTGGATGAACACTGGTATTTACGACGGATGTATCAGCCATAAAATTATAAAAGTCATTTAATGAGACTGGGCCATTTAAACCCTGTGATATTTTAGCTGATAACTCATTAAGATTAACTTTTGTTAGATTGTACTTCCTTACAATCTTATCTAGAAAAGAATATATATTATCATAATCTACAGTAATAGAGCTATTAATAAAATTAAGATATTTTCTACATGTGTTCATTTTTTGTAACTCTGCAAGATATTTGTCAGTCATTCTTGAATATAATTAATAATCAATTTTTTTATATTATTTAATATATTTTTGTATTGAATAAATAAGGCCGATACTCTTTTTATAAAAAGTATAGATGCCTCAATATTGCTTTATATTTATAAAAAATTGATTTAAAATTAAATTATATAAAAATAATTTCTATTAAGATAATACAATAATGGAGCCCCTATGTGATGAACACTATTTTCGCTTAACAACTTTACCAATAGAGCCACAGTTTCAAAAGCTATGGGATTTATATAAAAAACAGGAGGATAGTTTTTGGAAAGCAGAAGAGATTGATTTTAGTACTGATAAAAAAGATTATCTAACATTGGATGAAAATGAAAAAGATTTTATTAAAATGATTCTAGCATTTTTCGCCGCAAGTGATGGAATTGTAAACTTTAACATTGGTGAGAGATTTATGAATGAGATACATGTGGCGGAAGCACGTATTATGCTAGGATTTCAATATATGATGGAAAATATCCATGGAGAAGTTTATTCGAATATGTTAAATAATATAGTTGAGAATATTGATGAAAGAGTTTATCTTTTTAATGCCATCAAAAATATAGAGTCTATCAAAAATATGAAAGAATGGGCCTTTAAATGGATTTATAATAAAAGCCATATATCGTATGCCATATTCGCTGCTGGTATTGTTGAAGGAGTATTTTTTAGTGGCGCATTTGCATCAATATTTTGGTTTAAATTAATGAAAGGAAAAAATAAGCTCTTTATGCAGGGATTGGTAAAATCAAATAAACTTATCTCACGCGATGAAGGAATGCATACAAATTCAGATGCTGCATTGTATTCATACATAATTAATCGCATACCAACTGAGGACGTAAAGTCCATGATAACTGAAGCTGTTGAGTTGGTTGATCAATTTCATAATGATGGAATCAAAGTAGCAATGATTGGAATGAATGTTGAAATGATGAGAGATTATATAAGATATGTAGCGGATAGATTACTAGTTATTTTTGGCTATGAAAAAATATTTTTCAAAAAAAATCCTTTTCCTTTTATGGAATTAATAGGAATAAATTCAAAAGATAACTTTTTTGAAACTAGGGTCGATGCATACCAGGGAGCACATAATGAAGAAAATGAGGGATGGAATTTTGAAACTGTTGAAGAATTTTAAGGAATTATTTGATTACTTTTTGTTGTGTTGTTGAGTAACAAGGTCTTGAGTTTGGATCATTTGCGTAGGTAATTATTTGTTTTTGTGCTGTATTGTAACTTATAATATTATATACAAGGAGAACAACACATGAAAGGCAGCAGATAATAGCGAGAATCATACCACCAGTTATACTCTTACCCCCATCCTTCCCATTAGATGATGAATTGTATGCTGATACGGCAATTGCTAAGAAGACTGATATAAAGCAACTTGAACAAATGATTGAACTAATTATAAATGGCAGAGAAACAATTCCTCCAATTGTACCAAGTACCTTTGAATCATCCTCATAATATTCAGCTGAATTTATAGTTACGTTACATCTTTTATATAGATTACCAGATGGATCTGTGTATGTATTGGCTTGATTTATATTGGTCTGTTCCGAATTGGACTGATTTGTAAGGCTTATCGTTGAATTCATTATATCATTATAGTATATATTTTTTTTTATTCATCAAAAATAAAATCATATTTTGGAACAATGTTTAATTTATTTATATTATCTGTAAGAAGGGATTGTATATAATTGTAGTTTGGTCTTTCCTCAAATTTTATTTTTTTTATATAGTCAAGAATTTTTATAAAGCACTCTGGCATATCTTTACACAAGGCCTCTGCATCGATCGTATTTTTTTTATCAGCTATTTTTTCAACCTGTGTTTTATTTTTATCTTTTTTTAGTCCTTGCCAAGGGAGATTGCCATTGAATACGTAGATTATAATATAGCAAATTGACTCGAGATCATCGCGCCGGGATGGTTCAAATCCCCAATGAATATTCTGACTACAGTATCTAGCAGTTCCGATCAAAGAACGATCATACTTTAATTCAATATGTTCACCGTTCAGGACGTATGGTTTTGATAGACCAAAGTCAACTATGTATAATTTATTAAAGGGTTCTGTATAATTAAAAATAAAGTTTCCGGGTTTTATATCACGGTGAATAAACCCCTTTTTATGAAATTGTTCTATCAGGGTAAATAGGTCAATCGATAACTTAAATAGAGTATTGATTGAGAACTTCCTATCACATTTATCAAACACAGACTCAAGGGATGGGCCAAGCAACTCCATAATCATTATATTATAGTCTTCCGTTTGAATAAAATTATAAATTTTCGGAATTCCATTGATATCATTATTTTTATTTATTTTTTTGTAAATATTGTATTCAGACTTTAATCTATTTTTATTATTTGATTCTTCTATTTTCGCTGCGAAGATTCCCTTATCTTTATTATTTTTAACAATAAAAACTTCCCCGAAGGATCCAGAGCCAATCTTGTTCACTAATTCATAATTCAACATAAATATCTTATCCATTATTTATATTATATCATTATTTTATTAAATGATATATAACACGATATTTAATATTAAAAAAAAATAAATATTTATATTATATAATGGATAATAATTTTTTTTCAAACACAAATCCAGACTTAATTGACCAAATTCTTATAAAAAATCTCAACGACGCATTGATTGTTCCAGATGAAGCAAAAATGATAACTCTTGGGGAATCATCAATTAATTTCTATAAAAAATACATTCAGCCAAATTTAATACCAATAATAGTGATTGTTTTATTTGTAGGATTTATGATATATAGATATATGACAAAAAAGAACGAAGATTTTGATCCAAGCAAGCATCCATCAGATCCCGGGCAGACACAGTTAGAGCTAAGTGAATATTGTCCAAATGAGCTAGACAATGTAATTAATTCATATGTAAGAGATAAGGAATTAGAGGAACTTGAAGGATCAATAAATGAGGAGGAATTGCTCAATGAGTTTTATAAAACTGATGTAATTGGAGATAGGGAAGATTATCATGGAGCAAAAAATTTATATATAGATAACAATTTGAATGTGATGGAACATCCTTACGGGAATAATTTTCTGGGACCTGATAATGAAATGGCAGATTTTTCAATCGGAAGAAACAAGTCAACTATTGATCGAGCAGCATCAAAAATATTCTAATAAATTTTAATATAATAAAATAATTATCTTAAGTAAATATATTAAATGAGTCATAAAACAATAGAGAATATCGTGATAATTGTCTTAGTTATTACGATTATTTGCTTGCTATTTGGAAATACAAAAACTACGGAGAAGAGAGTCACATTTTCAGATAAACAATGTGAAATTGAGTTAGATAGAAATTTAATTGATGAATTTACATCTGATAAGCATGACAAGGATAGTGATGATATTATAGGATATGATGGGACCACAGATTATGAGGAACTCGATAAAATTGTGAAAGAATATAGGGATTTTGGTAGATTTGAAAAGAATGATCAAAATATTCCCAAGGCTACTTCAATGGAGATTGACTCATATAGAAAATCGTTCCTAGATTTTAGAAATTATGTTGGCGCTACTTCCAATGGATTTGATGCAGTTGATAGCATAAATCTTGAGAAAGTACAAGAAATAAGTTCACAGGGAGCAAGAATTTCAGAAGTATATGATAGAATGACCGCCCCCAACTATAAGTGGTCAAACATTGATGTGGTTGGAATGCAACACAATGAAAAAATCGATGAAATCTTAAAATCGGATGAATTTAGATATGATTCAGATACAGTCAATAACGGGGGTATTTTTTTTGATAAAGTTACTGGTTATGATAACAAAACGTATGAACATACTGTATAATACATATATAGTATTTTTATAAAAAATTGATAAAAAAACATTTATAGGATAATTTAGTATATATAATATAAGAAAATGAATAAATATGCTGCAATAAATACAAATCACTCACAATTAATAAAGTCCCACATTGATGAAAAATTAAGGAAGCAATTAATCGGACGCATATACGCTGAGGCAGATCTATCCAAATTTAGATATGAGATGCTAGCATATGAGGCTGACTTGCAGAAAATTTTAAAAAATAGGTATTACGTTTCTATTAATTTTTGCGGTACAAATTCCCTATTAGTTTTCACTAAAATTCAAGATAAGTTTTATTCTTTTACTGTTGAGAGACAAACCCTCAGCTATAATTTTTCCAAAGTTGATTTTTCAAAAGTAAATATTAATATTGTGAATGTTCCCCTGGATGACAGGATTTATGATGGTACTATCTTCGAGGGAATACTTGTAAAACGCTATAATAAAGATGATATATATATAATTTCTGATGTTTATAAATTTTGTGGAAAGGATATGACAAAGGATAAACTAAATATAAAATTATTGAATGTTGTTGAATACCTACGTAATAATTATAGTGTGGATAAAGATAATAATTTAGAGTTAGAAGTAAATAAAGTATTTGAGCTAAATAAATTCGACTACTTTATTGATAGTGTTTTACCAAAAAATAAAAATTTAAAATATAGAGGAATTTGTTTTTATCCAGAAATATCTGAAATTAAATTGATTTATAATTTGGGTCAAACAGGCCAAACAAACTCGTCAGGTCAAACAAGCCAAACAAGCAGGGCAAACCAATCGAGCCAATCGAGCCAATCGGGCCAATCAAGCCAAACAAACCAATCAAGCCAATCAGGCCAATCAAACCAAACAAACCAATCAAGCCAATCAGGCCAATCAAACCAAACTGGTCAGAAGAATTTAACAAATCAAACACAAGTCAAGCGTGATGACAACAGAAAATTTAAGTATATTAATCAATCAGATAATGATGTATATGCTGTTCTTGATGTTAAGCAGACTGAAAACCCAGATGTCTATAAATTATTTTCAGTTCAAAAAGAGACTATTGATAAAAAAGTTTTATTAAAAAGAGTCAACATGGGAATCGCGCATATTAAAGGGATCCCCGCCTCACATATGTTGAAGAAGTTATTCGATGGGAAGAAATCAGTATTGATGAAATGTAAATTTAACGATAACAATTCGAAGTGGGAGCCGATTGAAGAGGAGAAAAAACAAAGAATACCGTCACTCATAGATGAGATAGAGGAAGCGTTAGTACAAATGGAATTATCAGATGATGAGTAATACTTAAAAAAATACAATTATTATAGTTATATTATCGGTACTGCCCTTTTGTACCGCGTAATCCGCCAGCAATCTGGCTATATTCGTCTTTTTATTTATCCTATTATATTCTAGATCATAACAATTCGTTATAATGAAATTGACTACTTCCTGACCATCAGCAATATCCCATAACCCGTCACATGCCAGGATCATAAATTGATCCCTTTTATTAAGTCTATATCTAAATATATCGGGAACACATGAAATATATGGTTTATTATCAAGATCTCCGAATGCTCTGCTTACCGATAAATCACCTATTCTCCAATCAGCACCATCAAAATATATCTCTCCTCCCATTTTTTTAATTCTTTCTCTTTCATCTGGCCAATTTGGTTTATGATCCGATGTTATGGCATTTGCTTTATTATTTCTTGAAATGATGCATCTACTATCTCCTAAATTTATAATATCTATAAATCTCTTTTGTTCATGGATATAATCAACAGCCACCAAACAGGTTGAGCCACAACATTCGCAGGAGTCAGAATGATTCTTCTCGAGATCTTGTTGTATTTCCTTAAAAGTGCTCCTTATGTAACGACCGCTCAATGGGTATTTAGTATTTAAATTTTTAAAATATTGTGGTATTTTTTCTGTTAGAAACCTTGATACATATTTTCCGCCATGACCATCATATACTCCGAATATATTTATTTTATTATATTTTATATCCCTATTATCTGAATTTATAAATATAGTTTCTTTATCTTCGTTTTGGTCTCGTCTACCTTTTTTAGAAATAGAGTAAATATTCATTATATATTAGCAATACATATAAATAAATAAAATTATTCCGAATCTATACCAACATACTGTAGATTTTTTAAAAACACAGCATATCCTATTATATTGATACTGCCAGCGTGCGACGCCGAGATAACAATTATATCACTATCATTGATATACTGATAATTTTCCAAATTTACTCGAATAATGCTTCCTTTCTTGCTAATTATTTTTCCATTTGTATTATTGGAATTAATGTTGAATATATATTGTGTTTTTGGCTCTATTTGGCTAATATTTTTAATGATACATTCAAAGGAATTAGTGACAATTCCCGTTATTTTATCTGTGAGTATGTTTCCAATTAATTTGTCATCAGCCATTATTCCCGGATCCACATCAAGGCCAACACCAATTAATCCACCGCTTCTCGCCATAAATAATTTATTTTTTTCCGAGTAAATACTCTCGACCTTGCACTTAATTGGCCTATAAGTGCTTTTTATATCATTTTTAATTATCGTTCCAGGAACTAGGAATAACTCTGCTCCTTGGTTAATAATCCCGGAAACAATACTTCCTCCAACAACTCCACCTTGTAAATTCTCAATGAGAACTCCAGGTTTGTTTATATTAAAAGAACGAATGATCGGCATTTTTAATACAACATCATCCTTCACATCCGGCTTTGGTAAGTGTGCGATTATCATGCATAATACATCAAGATTTATGGAGTGAGTGGCTGATGAGGGGACAATTGGTGAATCATCGGAATTTTGTGTTAGGAAATCCTGCAATACCTCACAAAGCTCACTACACTTTTCCTTTGAAACTAGATCAATTTTATTAAGCACTGTCGCAATATTTTTAATCTTTATATTATTTATACAATTAAAATGTTCTTGTGTTTGAGGAGCAGGAATATTTTTATTTGCACATGATTCAACCAATATAGTATAATTCATAACGGATGTTCCATTTAACATTGTTGCTAATAACATGTTGTGTCCTGGGCAGTCAACGAAACTAACGTGATTCATTAGGATTGATTCCCCGCCACATTTTGGACATTTATAATTATAATTATCCGAGGGAACTGAATAATAACATCCAGGACTCTCGCACATATTACATTTTAGTATTTTAGCATTTGCATAGCCTATTCTTATGGTTAAATTTTTTTGTTTTTCTTGGGAATGTTTTTGTGTGGAAGTTCCAGTGAGCGCTTTCGTGATCGTGGATTTCCCATCAGATACATGCCCGATCATTCCTATATTCATTATTGGTTGATGTTCCATTGTACTTTATTTACTTTTATTTATAGTGTTTATTTACTTTTTATTTATCAACTTTTTTTTCTTAAGGCATATATAAAAGTTGATAAATAAAAAGTAAATAAAAGGTAATAAACACTATAAATAAAGTATAAATGGACACTAAAAAATATATTGAATCATATGATGAATTAATAATAAACATAAATCATCTGGTCAAACAAGGAAAATTAACTGAAAGTGAAATAATTAAATTAATTGATTTAATAGATATAAAGATACTACTTGAGAATAATAAATTATCAAAGCAATTCATGGAAAATATTTTGAGACAAAAGTTAGAGAATGATTTTGAGGACCTTGGAATGGAGAAAATAAATATTACTTATGGTCAGGCATGTAAAATGCAGGATGATATTAGATAATAATAAAATATATTATAAATATCACTTATAGGATGCAAAATGATATTTATTTTTCTAGCTTTAATTCTTTCTTTCTTTGATTAACACAAGGCTTACACCAGGAATGATATCCATCCCTTGCTGATGTTTTTTTACAAAAATTGTCAAGTGTTTTCGTTTCATTGCATTTCCCACATTCCTTATCAACTAGTTCTTCCCTAATTTTTTCCCGCTCCTTTGCCATCGTATTGCTTCTTTTTTCAAAACTTTTTCTTATTTTTTCTTTTCCTGCTTCAGATGAATAATAATTCGTCAGAGATTTTGATAATCCATCCTTATGATTTTCATCAACCTCTGGCCCACACTGCTTGCACCATATACTTTTATCCATTCTCCGCAATGATATTTCAAATATATGATTTTTCCTACAACGAATCATGTATTTTGATTTTCCATCAATATAAATACCAGAAATGAATTCATAATTTTTTTTGCTGATTTTTTCTTTTATTTCATTCATTTTGTTTATTGTTGCATTATAGTTAAATTTATTAAAATTTTTAAGTTTTTTTTCATCAATAACCATATTATTTTTAATACATAAATCATATATGTATTGTGGAAGATTATCCAATAAAATATAATATGGAATTACTAACAACGTGATATTTTTCTTTTTACACTCATCTAATTTTATTTTATCATATTCCAATCTTTTTTTAAAATCATCTTCCGACTTATAGAAATAGGAAGTATATTTATAGTGTTGTGATCCCTGATATTCAAAAGCTATTTTCTTTTCTTCATTAAATCCATCAAGCTCTAATTTAGTACCCTGTTTACTTAAAAGCCATTCTGGTCTATTTTTTAAAAAATCGCAATCAAAATAATCCTGTAGAATATATCTCGAATATGATTCACCGTGAAGTATACAGCACTGTGGGCACCAAGATTTAGCCAAACAATTCGATGATTTTTCAAATAGATGACCAACAGAACACCTAATTTTTATTTTTGATAAGGTTGTTTCATAATCACTAACAGTACTCAAACATTCCCCATTGTTCCGTTTAATTAATTCAATAGTTTGATTAAAATATTTTTTTCTTCTTTCTAGTTTATTTTCCATTTTTTTTTCCTCGGGAATATTATATTTTTTCATTCTTTCTAGATTTTCTTCCCTATATTTTTTAGAATAGTTAGATATATGCTCCCAATTATTTTTCCTCCAATAATATTTTGATAGTTCTGATAAACTGGTCCTGCACTTTTTACAAGATCTATAACGGAGATCCCAGTGCCTATTTGATTTGAAAAAATCGCCTACTAATTTCCATCCATCACAATCGGGACAGTATTTATATTCCTTGTCACCATCTATTATGTGTTTTATTGAACGTCCACAAATGCTAATGTGTCTTATATCATAATTCGGATTTATCATATTATATTTTTTATAAATATCAATTTTATCCTTGATACAATCTAACATTAATTTTTCATCAGATTTTAATGGCTTAGGTTGCACTTGCCTAAATATTTCCTCTGAATCCGGCCCTGGATCTTGTTCTTCCCCTGGTTCTTCTGTCTCTGTCTCTGATTCTGATTCTGATTCTGATTCTGATCCTGGTTCTTCCTCTTGTTCTTCCCCTGGTTCTTGTTCTTCCTCTTGTTCTTCCTCTGGTTCTTCCCCTGGTTCTTCCCCTGGTTCTTGTTCTTCCTCTTGTTCTTTCCCTGGTTCTTCCCCTGGTTCTTGTTCTTCCCCCGGTTCTTCCTCTGGTTCTTGTTCTTCCCCCGGTTCTTCCTCTGGTTCTTGTTCTTCCCCTGGTTCTTCCCCTGGTTCTTCCCCTGGTTCTTGTTCTTCCTCTTGTTCTTCCCCTGGTTCTTGTTCTTCCCCTGGTTCTTGTTCTTCCCCTGGTTCTTCCTCTGGTTCTTCCCCTGGTTCTTCCCCTGGTTCTTCTGGCTCTGATTCTGATCCTGATTCTGATCCGGCTTCACCATCATATTTATTACAATATTTGAATTCTCCCGCATTTTTTTCCATCACCTGAATAAAATCATCGATAAGAAAATTCCTGTCCATAGTTATATTATTTCTATCTAAAACATATGACATATCCATTGACCATTTCTCAGCATCCTTTAAATTTAAAAACAATGAGCTCCTCAAATGTTTCTTTGAAAGCGCACTCGTATCGGTATATGTTATTATGCATATATACATCTTTCTATTGAACTCATTAACAGTTTCAATAGTTACATCATTGATACAAGTTTTTTTATTATTAGTAGATCCTCCTCGTAAATTTATAATTCTATTGTCAAGAGAATAGCCGTTAACATGACCAGGCTTGTTATTTCCTGTAATAAATTTATGTAATAAACTACTGATATTTCCCCGAGATATGCCGCAATACTTGTTTCCCTTGTTTTTGGAACTTGATATACACATATTATATTTTTTAACAATATCTAACTTATCATAATCTATCAATGTTGCGTATCCTTTAGATAATTGAACAATTACATATTTTGGCTCACCATCAATCTTAATAATTTTATATTTATTCTTAGTTAATCCAAGCTTATCACTATTTTCAATGATAAATTTATCAGCCATATCCCTTGCCGCTTGATCACCTAGCTTATCAATATTGAATGATTTCTGATGACCAGCGATAGATGCAACATAATAAGCTATATTATGTGTCACCCTATGAAAAACATTCCCGACTATTTTTCCTCCCTGCCAATCCGGATTATCCACATCTGTTTCAAATTTATCTAATTTTATGTGCTCATTCGTATTTATTATATTTTTACTGAGGTCAGATTTATTTTTTTCCCTTAGTTTGGCTTTATTTATTTTTACACAGTCCTTGCATCTATTTTCGAGTTTATCCCTCGTTCCTGGATGTTTGCTGAAGCTTGAATGAGGCTTCGGTATATCGCATTTCCTGCATGTTTTGGTGCATGCTTTGGTGCTTGGGGTTTGATCGGACATTTTAATATATATAAATAAATAAATTCTTAAATGATTTTACACTTAATTTTCAATTTTTAGGTAACCACCTCGTAACCTGAGGACTAAATGGAGCGTAGCATCCTTAGTAACATTTAGAGATTCCAAACTCCCCGTTTCGAGCTGCTTCCCCGCGAAAATTAATCGTTGTTGATCCGGGGGGATACCTTCCTTTTCCTGAATTTTTGCCTTGACGTTATCGATAGAGTCCGATGGTTCGACCTCGAGAGTGATGGTTTTCCCAGTAAGTGTCTTTACGAATATCTGCATTTTTAATTAATTAACACTATACAATCAGTATATTTCCTAGATAGTTGAAATATCAACTTTTTATTTGAATAAGCGTTGCCTATAGTTATGGCATATATCCGTGAGCATATCCGTCAGGCTATTACTTGAATCTATTTCATTGGTCAACGTGATTTCAACATCCTTACATTTCATACCAATCATGAGTTTCGTGTCCAGCTTTGATAATACTTGTTCCCAATCCATATATCCGGATTCAGCTGTAAATTTAAAGAATATATATAGGATATTTTTATTTGCTCTATATAAATTATATATTTGCACAATCATTTTTCTAAATTCATCATAATATAGACTATTACCTCCCCCGAGAAAATCTATGATATCATTAGTTAATTTTATTTCTGGCATATTAAATAATTTAATTGGGTTATTCATAATATATCCAAAGTCTATGTGAAATATTTGACCAAGATTGTTTATCATGATATTATCAAGATGCCTATCACCAAGTCCAATGATATAAGCTATAGCACTCGAAATTGATAAACTGTGAACAAAGCGTGTTTTAATTGTATCTAATTTATTATTAACATTCATATTTAATATATAATTTTGCAAGGTATATCCCTTTTCATTAATTGAGCGTAATGTATGCGAATTTTCAATATATTCGATTACAGCTATTTCCTTATTGAGCATTATAATCTTATATGATGGGATTATTTGTAAATTCATACCATTTAATTTGTATAAAAGCACATCGATTAGACATGCTATTAATTGCTCCTTTCTTAGGGATTTATCCTTCTTAATTATAAATTTTATGTTTTTTTTAATTTTATCATCATTGATAATTTCTGCCTCAATTAAAATTGGTTTTGTATTACTATTTATGATTTCTCTCCTTATAATTTTAACTATTTTGTAATTGATATCAAATGGATATAATATTGGAAAATTGTTTATATTGATTCCACTATCCGTTTCTAAATTGAGCATTCTTATAATGCATCTGTTCATCTTCATTATATTATTTATCAAGACCTCTCCATAATTATGCACTATATACTTTGATATCATTTTCAAAAAATTATCACAATTTACATTAAATGTATCATTATGACTATCTATAAAGGCATTTTCGTAAGTACTCAGACATATTACATTTTCAGCAAGGGAATCAAATTCAAAGAATGCATCAAATAGGCCATTGACAAACTTCTTATCAAGGTATATTTCCTCATATTCAAAAATATAATTGAGTAGATTTGATATAATTGGAAAAATCATGTATAATTTATTAAATCTCAAGATGAATTTAATTAAATATATAATTATTTGCTTTACTTCTTCATACTCGAGAATACCATCATCTTCTCGAATTATATATTTAATGTAATCGAGTATTTCAATTACATCATCGAAATCTAGTGTGGCTGTACATTTTCTAGAGCACAGTAATGCAAAGCAAGATTGATTCTTATATTTTATGTTATTACCTAATACATTTTCCAAATATGTCATAATCACTTTCACACGATCGATTTTATGTGTTTCCGATGTATATTGAATAGCACTTTTTATCAATACCGTAAACCAGACGGAGTGATTCAATAGATACTCACGGGAAATCCAAATTATATCCTTTTCCCATCTCGTATACTTTTTAAGATGAACACCATACTGTATATCCCTGAATTTTGATAAAATGTGTGTTGCAGCAACATTAAAAGTTTTTGATACGAGCTTAACTTTATAAAGATTTTCTAAATCAAGGCATTCAAATATTTTTATTAGATATTCAATATTTTGGAGATCTTTTATTTTTTTATCGCATTGATTACATACTAAGTCTTTTTTTTCCCCATATAGCCATCTAATTGAATTAGTAAGGGAAGTCCTGATATTTGCCTCCTCTACTGGTTTTTTCACGATTGATTCTGGTATGGACATAAATTTACTGCAACAGGTTCCACAGAACACACCACCACATGCTCTGCAGTGATGCTTTCGTGTGAAAAAACCAAAACCGACGTCACATAATTGGCATAACCGTATTATGTCAGAATCAACCCACTTATCATTTCTCTTCGGAAAATAATTACTAAAGGAATCATTAGGGGATTTGGATAATGATAAGTTTTTTTCTGCATAGACGGAATATGATAAATCATTATTTAACTCTGTTCTATTGATAATTCCAGAGCGACTAGTTTTTATATCAATGGGACTTGATGAGAAAGTTTTCATTATATATAATATATATTTTAACATTCAATTTAATATCTGATTTAGGACTATTTAAGTTCATCTTTTTTATTAAGTGTGTAATTTATTTAAGTTTAATTTGTTTAAATATATTAAACAGTATGGGGGAAATAAATGATGTTGTCATAGGAATTGATTTAGGTACTACCTACAGTTGTTTTGGTGTTTATTTAAATAATAATATTGAAATTATAGCAAATGAACATGGAAATAGAACCATTCCAAGTTTTGTTTCATTTACAAACGAAGAAAGATATATTGGCGAAACAGCAAAAAACATGGCGGGCCAAAATCCTAAGAATACAGTTTATGATGCTAAAAGATTAATAGGAAGGAAATTTTCTGATGAAACGATACAACGTGATTTAAAGCACTATACTTTTGATATAATGCCTGATAAATATGATAAGCCAATGGTGAAAGTTGAATATCTCGGTGAAGATAGGACATTTTACGCGGAACAGATATCAGCGATGATATTAGAAAAAATAAAAAATTTAGCCGAAAAATATATAGGAAAACCTGTAACAAAGGCGGTAGTTACAGTTCCGGCCTATTTTAACGATTCACAAAGACAATCAACGAACGATGCAGGAAAAATAGCAGGACTTGAGATACTTCGGATAATTAATGAGCCTACCGCCGCGGCCCTTGCATATGGATTAAATGAGAGGCAGACAAAAAATATACTAGTGTATGACTTGGGAGGTGGAACATTTGATGTTACGATCCTGACGGTCGATGATGGTATTTTTCAGGTTAAATCTACCGCCGGAGATACACATCTTGGAGGAGAGGACTTTGATGTGAAATTAAGGGAATATGTTCTATACTCTTATGCAGAAAAAAATATATTAAAATCAAAGGCCTTAACGGAAGATGATAAAAAGGAGCTTTCTGATTTATTTCAATTAAATAACAATATAAACAAATTAAAGCTACTCGATATGATCCCATCTAACTTGAACCAGACAGGCTTGACGTGCAATATTAAGAAATATTTAGGAAATCTCGAGAAATATTTCGAACTTAAGAAAAATATGAAATCAATGAGGAAGCTTCAGTCAGCATGCGAAATTGCAAAAAAGACTTTATCAAGTACAGGCACCGCTTGTATTATGATAGAAAATTTTTATGATGGACAGGATTTAAATACAAATGTTACCCGAAATGTATTTGAGGAAATTTGCGGTGACTTATTCGATAAGACATTAGACTCCGTAAAGCGGGCATTAATCGATGCAAAATTTTCTGAAAGAGACATAGATGATGTAGTATTAATAGGAGGATCCACTAGAATTCCGGCGGTACGAGAAATGCTTGAGAAGAAATTTCCAGAAAAGGTGCGCTCAAATATTAATCCTGACGAGGCAGTCGCATACGGAGCCACCATCCAAGCAGCATTACTGAGCGGGGGAAAGTTTTCATCCGGGGAAATCACTCTCATTGACGTTACACCCCTTTCATTGGGAATTGAAACAGCCGGTGGCGTAATGGCGAAAATGATAAGGAGAAATCAGACGATTCCCTGCTCAATCGATGAAGTATTTTCCACATTCACTGATAATCAGCCAGCAGTTACGATAAAGGTATTTGAGGGAGAGAGAGAACTAACGAAGGATAACAATCATCTCGGAACATTCGAATTGACTGGAATCCCCCCTCTTCCCAAGGGAATGGCTAGAGTGAAAGTAACATTTTCAGTGGATGCCAATGGAATAATGAGCGTTCAGGCAATCGAAGAGTCTACAGGTAAAGAAAATAAGATAATAATTGAAAATAGAAGGGATAGGCTTAATAAGAATCAAATTCAAGAGATGATAACAGATGCGAGCAAATATGCAGAATTTGATAAAATGATAAAAGAAAAGATAGAGGCGCGTAATTGTTTTGATAATTATATTTCATCATTAAGAAGAACTGTGGAATCTCCAGAATATAAGACCAAACTAGGAGATGACCTATTCAAGGAAATATATATTAAATTGATGGAATATGATGATTGGCTAGAAGAATCCGACAACATCAATGGCACAACCGCAGGGATATATACTGAAAAATATAAGGAATTAGAGAACTATATATTACCATTAATCACGAAAATATTAAAGTAAAGTCTTATGAATTGTAGCAGCTAATTAATTTTTCTATTGTCTCATTTTTATGTTTATAAAATATCATGACAAGTTTTTCTTGATATTTATTTGGCATCAGTCGTGTGGAATCAGATTCACTGAGTAATTCGATGAACCTGTAGGGATCCTTTGAATTATACAAATATACGTTCTCGAGGGGATTACTCTTCTTACCACTGATAAACCCAATAATATTCTCGTGCTTAACTATATCTGATGATTCTATTCCGGTAGTTTTATATAAGTCACCATTAAACTTTTCATCGATTGCATCCATATCAATATAATTATGATATACCAATGTATAGAACGAATGATTATTTATAATATCAAGGTTCTTTTTAATATTTCGTAGATATTCCGCATTATCACTAAGCCCGGCATCTAGAGTATATACGAGGAATTTAGATATATTTAGGATATAATCATCAGTATATTTTATAAATTCGCATGGGTTTTCAACTGACTTCGTAAAATTAATTATTTTGTCAAGATTTTCTAATAATTCTATTACAACGAGTAATGAAGATACAACTGTCTTATGGGAATATACTTTCTTATGCATATAATGTCGGGTCTGAAACATATTTATTATATCAGAATCCACTTTTTTAGGATAGCAAATTATATTATTTATGATCATTGCATTTTCTATCAAACGATGAAAATTAAAGGAAATATTAATATTTAACATTTTTGAATCTCGTGTTAAATAATCAAACTTATCAACATCTATACCATTAATATTATTTGATACTATTTGGTATACGTATTCAGAGTGAATATCTTTATTGGGATTAATGACATTACTTATAAATTTAATATGTTCATCTGGTATCAATGAGCTCAATATGTCATTATTTTTTATTATTCTTTGTAATAATTGACATGATCTATTTTCATGATATTTATTTTCTTCTCTAACGTTTGTCTTATTTTTTAAAAAATTATCATCAAATAAATGACTAAATGGTCCGTGTCCCAGGTCATGACATAATGCTCCGATTGATATGAGTTCAATTATGTAATCATCGAGGAGATTTTCATTTCTTTGTGTTAATGTTGAAAAATAATTCTTTAATTCAGGTATGTTTCTAATTAAGTTTATTTCATCAATTTTCGAATTTTTTCTAAGACTGTGTAGCATTTTCTTACATATTTGATAAGTTCCGATGCTATGTTCAAATCGTGAATGTACTGCATTTGGGAATACGAAATAACAAGTTGATAATTGCTTTAAATATCGCAGCCTTTGAAATTCAGGTGTATCAATAATTAGAGTAGCTATTCTAGATAGTGATATTGAACCATGTACGATGTCATTTATAATCTTATAATCTTTTAAATAGTTCATGGGATTCTATATAAAAATTACAATACATTTATATTGAGTGAATTGATCAATTTTTTTAATAAATAAAATCTACGGCTGTTTCATATTTACGATGCTTTATCCTTCTCGTTGATTTTTTATATTTGGCTCCTTTGGAAAGTCCTGATAATTTTTTCTTATCAAAATATATCCTTGAATCTTGGCCATGCCAATATTGTTTAATGATGAATATATCATCATTCAATTCCTTAAAATTATCTGTCTGTGATGCTTCCACGGGCAACATTTCTAACAGATATTTATCATGCAGATCAATCCTTTTTTGTAAGAGTAGGTAAATGGAGTAATTGATGGTCGTGCAGTACTGGAAAAAACTATCATCAGTAAAAAACAAAAACACAAAGCCCTCGGAGCGATTCCTATGAAAATCAATAACCTCCCTTGCTGCACAATCAATATGGAAGCAAAGATTTTTAAAATCAATTTTATCCATATTAGTTTTATTCACCTTGACAAAATTAAGGAAATTCTTGAAATTTTCTAGACAGATCCCGTAGGGTGTGCCAGAGTGAGGATAAGATTTATCATTGCTCATGATAAAGGTTTCGAGAAGTGGTTGGAGAATAGTCATAATTTTTTTCTTGTTGCTGGCACTCTCACTCTCAATCTCAATTTGAGGGAAAGTATCAAGCATTATGCATAGGACTGCTTGAAAAAAGGAGATAATTGATATGGAATTCATGTATATTGATATATTTAATATGTATATAATATGTTTTTAGCTAATATATAATTATCTTAATAGGATTGAGATTTCAATTTTCTTAGATTTAGCTCTTGAACAAATCAATTGCAAAGCTAGTTAAATTTATGTCAGTATCGTTATATTTAGATATGTTATATAAATATTCAGAAATTATTCGAAGCACTTTCATTTTATAGTTTTCATCTATATCGACATTGGGGGATTTGAGATAGTTTAGGAATCCAGTAAGAATATCGCCTACGCTATATCCAGATTCTTTTAAATTGAACAATTTCAATATAGTTTTTTTGATATCTTTTTTAATATTAGCTAATATATCAGATATAACATTGTTTGGTGGTATTTCACATAAAATATTAATATTCTCTATAGTTATATTTTTAAATCTATCGGAAACGAGTTGAATAAGATTTATGGCATGCCTCAGATCACCTGATGAAAGGCTAGCTATTTCCTTAATTGCTTTCTTGTCATACTCTATTTTTTCTAAATTTAGGATAGTTTCAAGACGTGGCGTTATCTGCTCAGGTGGTAATCTAACATATCGTAATATCTTACATCTTGATTGTATTGACTCAATTATTTTGGAAGAGATATTACAAGTAAAAACAAATCGGGTAGTCATATAAAACTTATCCATTAGAATGCTAATGATTGGTAATGCTTTTTCCGTCATATTATCCGCTTCATCAAAAATTATTAATTTATGTGGGGCATAATCTTTGGATTCCTTGTCGGAATAAGGTAATTTCTGAGTACAAAATGTATGTAGGTCACCATTATTTATTAATTTAATTCCCCTCTCATCGGATGCGTTTAATTCTAGAACTGTGTCACCAAGGTACTTTCCATATAATTTTCCAGCGATGCATAATAATGTCGTTGTTTTTCCTATACCAGGAGTACCGGTCAATATCATATTTGGTATATTCTTATTTTTAATAATTTTATTTATTTCAATTCGTATATTGCTATCAACTATAATGTCCTCTATATTTTTTGGTCTATATTTCTCTATCCATAAACTATTCATTATATATGTTATATTGTCTTGTCCAAGTTAACTAATTTTAAGATAACTAAGATAATTTTAAGATAAAGCATAAAAATCAATTTTTATTGAGCCGTATTAAATCAATCTTTTTTTCAAATTAACCTTGCCCTTTCTTTTTTTTATAGGTTCATCATCGTCAAATTTATCAAATTTATCAAGCTCATTAATCTTATCAAGCTCATTAATCTCATTAATCCCATTAATCTTATCAAGCTCGTTAATCCCATTAATCCCAATCTCATCATCCCCACCGAGCTTATCTCTGATTGTCATGATCTCGACAGGTTCTGTCTCTACACAATTAGCTAACTCAACCACACTATTTTTTTCCATAATTATATTATTATCTATATCATAATCCTCGATGAGGTACTTGCATTGCTTATAAAATGCTTTTCGTAATCTGCAGTGATTTTTAAAAGACGATAAATTATCAGCAAAATCAATAATGAGTGGTCTTAAGTCACCACTTTGTAATAATTTTCTCATTGCCCTGCCCACGGATTGATTTACATCTTTCTGTGATGTAGCTAAAACAACGGTATTCAATCTCTCAATATCAAGACCCTCACGTGCAAGGTCATTCGTTGCGAAAAATATATCGCCATTTGCCTCAGCTTCTTCTCTTTGCCATTGTTTCATTGAACCAATATACATGGTTGTGATTATTTCATCCTCTAGTATCTTTCCATCACATATATCCTTTTTAATCAATAAATCAACTCCTTCTTTCATTTCTTTTAAATGGTCAATATATTTACTAAGTATTATAATCTTTCTGTCTGGATCCTTTCGTATTTCATTAATAATATTTATTAAATGAGATGTACGCTGTTTTAATTTCACAAGATTCCCCATCATTTTAATAATATTTGGTTTTCCTCTTTGTGGTCCATACGCATATTTTTTTTCGGAAAATTTTTCATCAGGACTAGTAAAATTAAATATTTTCGCTACTACCTGATTATTAACTCGAATTTTTTCCCTATGAATTGTCTCACCTAAAAACCAATGCATCACTTTAATTAATCCATCAGTTCTATATGGAGTGGCACTAAGGGCGAGTGTATACTTACAACAGGTCTTCATGAGTGCTCGTGAAAATACCTTTGATGCACAATGATGTGATTCATCATAAATAACAAGTCCAAAATCATTCAAAACACTCGAGTCATAATCTTTCATGCTTAAACTCTGTATCATTCCCACGACGAAGGATTTATCCTTAATGTCGATCGTTTTTCCTCGAATTGTTCCTGCATCGACCTCACAAAACTTTTTTATTTGATTTTGCCATTGTTTTAATAAAAAGCTTTTATGTGTAATAACTAGAGTTTTAAGACCCAATTTATGAGCGATGTAAATTGCCATTAAAGTTTTTCCTCTACCACATGGGACACTTAATAATCCGCCTCCTTTTTCCATTAAATGGTCAAGTAATTTATCAATTATTGGTATTTGGTAATCGCGCAAAGTACCACAGAACTTAATTTCATTCTTGGTTGGATCAGATTTAAATTCTGCATTGCCAAAGTTTTGAATACCGTAATACTTTGGAACAATGACGTATTTTTCAGTGATTTTATATAGTTTATAGCTATTATTAGTTGGCTCAATATTACTAAAATCAATACACTTTGGCTTAACTTTAAGATCAGTCTTAATTTTATTCAACTGAACATCAGTTATTAGTGATTTTTTAATATAGTACCCCTTATATTTAATAAATCTCATATAATAACTATAATAATTATTATTTTAATATAGATTTATTATATTTTAGTCAATTATATTTTAATCAATTTTTTTTATTATTTGTTATATATTAATATATATATATAATGGCTGCATTAGATTCATTAGAAACCTTATCAGGTAGGGCATTAAAAACAACTGAATCATTTTTATCACGATCAATGTCCATTTTTAGAAACAAGTACCTTAAAAATGTCATATTAGTTTTACTTATATTGTATGCCCCTGCGGCAGCACCAATGCTTGGTCAAGCTGTTGCAAATCTACTTGGAAACTATGCGATTAAATTAATTTATATTTTTACATTAGCATACTTATTATCAGGGAGTGTTCGTGTTGGAATCATGACATCGATCATTATTGTTCTTGGTATTTTCTTATTAAAAAACATTAGACATGAGACTTTTGAGGAGGGGGTAATGGAAAATCAAGTTTATGGAACGTTAAAGGGAACACCACATTCAAATATTGAACCAAATCCTATCATTGGTATTGATCAGGATTTCGCGAGGGCTGATTTTGGGGATACACTATTGCCAGAAATTACAGCAGGCAAGCAGATCATAACGGAAAATAGGTCCGATCTCGATGGATATGATAAATCGGCGAAAGCACTATCAAAATTTTAATTTTATAATATTATCTAATAATATTATAAATGACAAATAATATATCAAAAAATTACATTATTATTGCCATGGTTTTTATTTTAATGCTTTTAATATATTATGCTAATACATTTAAAAAGCATTCTGAATTATTTGAATCGGGTAGGAATATTGTGAGACCAAATTTTGATAACATCGATGACCTAAATACAAAACAATTAAAAAATATTATTAATGAACAAAATGAAATAATTCAAAGGCATATCGCCAAGATCGATAAAGATAAAAATAAATACACGGACCCAGTAATAGGGCCAAATGAAAACATAGATGGATATTTTAAAAAGATACGAGAAGTCAATGATCAATATATTAATGATAATAAGAGAGAGGCTGTTGAGGAAAGGGATGAAAGTGAGTATAAACCACAGATTGTAAAAAGATATTTGGAGGATCCCTTGATGCGGGGGTATAATATACAAGAATCTGAACAATATTCAAAATTATTGGAAATTGGAAATATAGAAATAGATGATAAAATAACACCCCCAAACCCATCTTATTGGTCAATAAATATAAATAAATAAAATCTCCAGTATATAATATATGGTATTAGAAAATCATGTTGAAAAATTTAAGAATGGTGAATATAAGACACATTGTAAGGATTACACATTTACTCCCTTTATTTATCCAAAAGTTGGTAGAATAGTTGTATTTGGAGATATTCATGGTGATTATGATATGGCTATTAAATTATTGCAAATGTCTAATACGGCTCGCATAGTAAAGGAAAAAAAAGTTACTAGAACAAGAACCGTCAGTAAAAAAATAATAAAAAAATTTGGGCGTAATTCCAAAATATCCTTAACTGAAAGTATTTCAGAAGAAGATGATGATATAGAATATGAAATGGAATGGACTGGCGACAGTACCTATGTTGTCCAGGTTGGAGATCAGATTGACAGATGTAGACCAAATGGTTCGTATACTTGTGATAATCCAAAGGCTATAGATGCAGATAAGGATGAGGATTCTGATTTCAAGATATTAAATTTATTCACTAACCTTCACGAACAGGCAGTAAAAACAGGAGGAGCGGTCATATCATTATTGGGTAATCATGAACTGTTGAATGCATTGGGTGAAGTTCAATATGTTTCATTAAAAGGACTAAAGAATATATTAAAAAAATATAAGATTGAGGGGGTTGAATTTGAGGATGGAGTTGAGGCAAGAAAACATGCATTCAAACCAGGAAATACATATGGAAAATTATTGGGCTGCACACGTGTGGCAACAGTTATAATTGGATCAAATTTATTCGTTCATGCTGGAATTATTGATACTCTTGTAAATGAGCTTGGTTTTACCGGATATATCGATGTTGAGCAAGTGAACATCTTAATAAAAAAATGGTTACTCGGACTTGTGCAGACAAATAAGGTATCAAATTTAATTCGCTCCCAGGATTCAATGTTTTGGACGCGTGTGTTGGGAAGCATTCCATCAGGTGTGTCCATGGATTATTCATCATGTCAAAGTAATATATCAAAGGTATTAAAAATATTCAACGTTGATAAAATGATTATTGGACATACACCACAATCCTTTCTTTTAAATAAGGATATTAATGGAACATGCAGTGATAAGATCTGGAGAGTTGATAATGGAAGTAGCTCAGCATTCGATATATTTGATGAGAATTATAGACGATTTAAACAAAAGCATCCAAATAGAAGATTACAATATCTTGAAATATTAAATGATACTGACTATCACGTGTATGATGAAGGAGGAAAAATTTTCTAAACTATGGAACTTATTCAGATTTTTTCTTAGAGGCGCGTTTCTCAGCAATTTCCTTATTAATTTTGTCTAATCCACTTTCTAAATCTGATAATGATTTGCTTAGAAGGGATTCCAATGCTTTCTTAATATCACCATTGTTATCCTTCATGTATGTTGATACTAGTTTAGACATCGCTGGGCCATCTTTTAATGAGCTATATTTAGACTTTAATTCCTTCTTTATTTCTAACATATTCTTCATAAATGTCGGCATCTCACGTGATTGCTTACGCGATCCATGTTTTGAGCCATGTTTTGAACCTTTTCTTGAACTCTTTTTTGATTCTTTATGTTTTCTGGAACTTTTCTTGCTTTTTTTACTTTTTGCACCTCCAGCCATTGCCGATAGGGGAGAAGTTGCAGACAATAATTCTCTTTGAAAATCAGCCATTTATATATATATATTAATTATATATTTTTAAAATTATTCAAAAAAATAAATTGACAAAAAATAAATTGAAAAAAAATAAATTGAAAATATAATTCTTTATATTAGTTATCAGTTTATATTGTCAATTTAAGTAGATAGCCAATATAGTTATATTAATATGGGTGTTCCAGGATTTTTTGTATGGCTAATGAAGAATAATCCACGTGATAATATTATAGTAAAAAGCCTTGATTGTATTAATAACCTATACTTTGACGCAAATTGCTTATTTCATCCAAAATGCTTTGACATATTAAAGTTATATTCAAACATAACAGATAATGATAAATTAGAGGATTTAATGATAGCGCGTATATTAAAATACATGCAATATATCATTGATTATGTGAAACCATCAGATAAAATATATATTTCCGTTGATGGTGTTGCCCCAGTGGCAAAAATAAATCAACAAAGGAAACGGCGTTATAAATCAGTGATAGATATGGAATTTACGAACAAGATAAATAAAAAATATGGCGTGAGTAAAAATACATCCTGGTCAAATATAGTTATAACTCCAGGAACGCCATTTATGAAGAAGCTAGATAGCGAAATAATTAAGTATTTTAAGGAAAATAAAAAGGTCATATATAGTTCTTATAAAGAATGTGGGGAGGGAGAACATAAAATAATTAGATATATTAAGCAAAACTCAAAAAAACAGAGACATGTCATTTATGGATTAGACGCCGACTTAATTTTCTTGTCAATGTCAGCACAGTCAAGCATAAATGAAATATATCTGCTCAGAGAATTACAACACCTTAAAAAAATAAATATGCCAATCATGGAAGATGTTGCAGAGCCATTATGTTATCTTTCAATACAAAATGTTATTGAAACTTATAACGGGTATATTTTAAATAAATTAAGAGAAAATGCTACCATCATTGATTTAGATTTATCCCGAAAATATGATTTTTCAAAAGATTTCATTATCTTATGCTTTATGTTAGGAAATGACTTTATTCCAAATTTACCATCAATATTTATTAGAATAAATGGGATTGAGTATATAATAGAAGCATATTGCAGGATGTTTGAGAATACGAGATCATACATTTACAGTGAAGGATGTATAAATTGGCAATCGCTAATGATAGTTTATGATTATATCGGTTTGGTTGAGAATGAGTTTTTTACTACATCATATAATGATTATAAAAGGATGAATAGATATAAAAAATGTCACAATATCAATAATGCATATGAAATAGAACTATGGGAACATGATAACTTAAAAGATATACAAGTAGATGATAGAATCCAGTTAGGAAAAGGTGATCATGATGAATATAAATTTAGATATTACGAACATACTCTCAATTCAAGAATAAATCAACAGAAAATGATAGATAAGGTATGTAAGAACTACCTAGAGATGATAACGTGGATAACTAGATATTACTTTGATATAGAAATGCCATCGTGGCAATATTGTTATTATTTTTCAAATAGTCCTTTCGCATCTGACTTGAAGCATTATTTAGAAAATCATAAGGTAAATTCTAATATAGAATATAAAGAATGTATAAGGATGGAAACACAACTAAGTGCTATTATTCCGGGGTATTATTCAGGGTATTATTCAGAGACGTTAAAAGAATCTGGAGTATCTTGTAAATATATGTTTCCAATTAAGTATGAGCTGGAGTATGATAACAAGGATCAATACTGGATGTGTGAAGCAAAGCTGCCCGTAGTTGATTTTGAATTATTATAATATGGATGATATACGTTAATTTTATATATAAATAAATTATAAATTATTATATATGAACGATAAAGATTCCATTTCCATGAGAATACAATTCATAAAGGATTTATTGGGTGGTGGTGATTTGGAACCATTAATAAATCTTGATTCGATAGACACCGAAAACTTTATATGTAAAAAATCAAATGATGATGAAGCGAGCAAGGATTCATATGACACCAGAGTAATATTACGTAAAAAAATACTTGATTTTAATAATATTATTTCACAAATGGGTGGATCATTGAAATATATTAAGAGTGGGACAACTGGACATACTTTTAAGGGTATATCAGAGGATGGAAAATTAGAGTACGCCGTGAAAGTTGTTGCATATCCTAAAAAGGAAAGATATGGTAGTATAAATGATATCAGACGTCCGGAGAATGCGGAAATAATGATGTTAAAATTATTGAGCATGTTTATCGTAAAGAAACAAACACCACATCTAACAATACCATACGGTACATTTAATGCAAGCATAGAAACATTTATAAACTCAACGAAATTAGATAAAATTAGTGAGAAAAATGAGAGATATAAGGAATTTATAGATAGATATAAGGACGGAGATTTTAGTTCAACAGTATCAATCCTAATAAGCGAATGGGCAAATAGAGGAGATTTCCTTGATTATATGAGAAACAATTACAAGGATTTTAAACTAATGCATTGGAAAGTTTTTTTCTTTCAACTCTTATCGGTTCTGGCAATTATTCAATCTAAATATCCAGCGTTTAGACATAATGATATGAAAGCAAATAATATATTAATACAAAAAATAGATTTAAAAAGGGAATATTATCGATATTTAGTAGTTGGTGCAAAATATAAAGTACCAAATATTGGATATCAAATAAAATTATGGGATTTTGATTTCTCATGTATTCCCGGAATTGTGGATAATATTAAAGTTTCATCAAAATGGACTAAAAAAATAAATATAACTCCCGAACAAAATAGATATTACGACATCCATTATTTCTTTAGTACTCTTATAAGGAAAGGATTTTTTCCTCAAATATTGACGGACCCAGGTGTTTCAAAAGAAGTCAAGGATTTCATAGATAGAGTTGTTCCACAAAAATATAGGGATAGTCCAGATTATGTACATGAGAAGGGAAGAATCCTTATAAATGAGGAACATACAACACCGGATGAGTTATTAAAGAAAGACATATTTTTTGCAGAATTTAGAAATGTTGACGTGGATAGCACAATCAATAATGGTATAAATAAATCAGGAGAGATTAAATATGATTTTAGTAAAATGCTAAGTATTGACAGAACAGATAATATCGATATGTCTTTTAAAAATAAACATAATAAAAAAGATAATAACCGTAATATTGATTTATTAAAATTATTAGGCAGCGATGCAGCAAAAGCTCAGGATAAATTTAAATTTTTAGAGGACAAATATCTAAAATAATTATTCATTTTTATAATATAATATATATAATGGTTGATAATATATATGATGACATAGATTTTTGCTTAACAACTCTGTATGAATCAATATATAACATAAAATCGGACGAATGCTTTACTTTTAATACAATAAATAAGAAAGATATCGTTATAGATAATTTAAAAAAAGGTGACGATTTTGATTATTCTAATGTATTAAAAGGTAATATAAAATTAATGGGTATATATAATGGACGAATACATTATAAGATAAAAAAAAATACATATTCATATACTATTGAGATTGGATTTATAAATAAAAAATATAACAGAAGCGATCAGAAAAGACCAGAATTATACAATATGGCGATGATGTACATGAGTAGTGAAATTGCCTTTGAGGAAAAATTTAATCATGTGTTATTACCATTGATGTGTTTTGACATTAATAAAAATGTAATAGAGAATATTATCCCAACTTTAAAGACGGATTATAAGGAGTATTATGAAAAAGATAATGATAATATGTACATTATAGTGACCGAACATTTTTTTAAAATGTATACGCTTAAGGACTATCTTGATGAAAATATAGATAATATATCAAAGAATGATATAAACAATATATTATTTCAAATATGTATTACTTTAGGTAAATTGAATGAGAGATTTGGTAAATTTAGACATAATAAATTAAATTTAGATGCTGTGAGACTTTATGTAAAAGAACCGACAGATAATACATATAAATTTGATAAAAATACATATACAATTAAAAATAATACGATAGATATAAAAATCACAGATTTTGACTATAGTTATAATTCTGGGGAATATTTACAAAATAACAATCCATATATTTTATTAAATAATGGAAACATAGAAAATCCCTATTATGATATACACTATGTGTCGAACTTATTATATTTATACCTAAAAAATAGCAAGTCATATAATGCATACAAGTTATTAGAATATCTGATGGATTTTTTTAATGAAATTATTCCAGAAAAATATAGAATTAACAAGATTGATGAAAATTATAATGGTCTTGATCAGAATAAATATATATCAAGCGGAGATAGTATAATAACTCCATTAATCGCCATAAAAAAATTATCTACCATGATTTTATAATGAACAATATAAAAGATTCAATTTCAAAATTAAAAACTAAGGATTTAAATATTAATTATATAGATTTTGACAAATTAAAAAAATTAAAAAATAAAAATCCCTTCACATATTATATGATTAACGGAAGTAGAAAAATTAATTTGCCGGAGGTCTCAGAAGTATCTGGAATCTCAGAAAAAAAGATTTTTAGTGAAGTAAGTCCATTAAGCGAGGATACATTAAGTGGGGGCAAAGCAAAAGCCAAATCTAAAAAAGGAAAACATAACAAGGATGAATCTACATCCTTTACATTCTCGGATGTAACTATATCAGGATCCGGGAAGAAAAAAAATTTAAATGCAGAAATCACAAGCGTATCTGAAACGAAAAAATCATCATCGTCATCATCTACGGGAAAATCAAGTTCATCATCAACTTCTGCCAGTTCCAATTTAGCACGCCAAAGGAGCAGATATACTGATATGTCATATAATACACAGCTTGATAAAAATATACAATCAAAACTTAACAAGTTGCCAGATAATTATTTTGATTTAGCTCCAGATCATTTGCTCAATGGTATGCAGGGACAAATGCCAGGGATGCCAGGAGCTATGCCAGGTGCAGATATGGGGATGCCGGGTATGGGAGTGCCAAATATGGGGATGCAAGATATGGGAGTGCCAAATATGGGACAAATTCCAAATATGGGGCAAATTCCCCCAAATTTGGGGCAAATTCCTCCAATGCCAGCAGATATGCAACAAATCGCAATGAATAATGGTATGGCACAACCAATGATGAACAATCCAATGAATATGGGGCAAATGCATCCACAATTAAATGTGCCGATGATGAATAATCCAATGGCTAGTTTCATGGGAATGCAACAAATGAACCAACAACCAGGAAATTATCAAATGGGTGGCGCCAAGCCGTTACAAAAATACAAGTTAACTCTTGATAAATTTTTTTTTTGAAAAATAAAGCTCAACATGGTGGATCGGGAAAAGTAATACCACAATATGTTGATCCACAGTTTAATCCAGGCATTCCGAATGAACAAAAAGAAATAAATGCGGGAAGATATGCCGAACAACAGGCAGTAATGGATAAAAGAGGACCACCCCAAGATAAGCAATTACTAAACCTACAAGTATATCAGCCAAGCAAGCCAAAACCAGAGCAGAATAAGGATATAAACTTCTTTCCCTCCTTTAACACAAATCCATATTTTCCAGCACAGATGTCAGGCATGTTTTCTCCATTTGGATCGTCAATGTTGGGATCAATGTATCCTGGATATCCAATGACTATGAATATAAATAAAATATATGAGATAAATACATCTGGTCCAGTTGATCAGCATTCAAGATTGAACATGGTATTTGAAGATGTTGTTCCGGGAAAAGCTGTATCAACAACATTTAAAACTCTAGGGGAACGTATAACGCAAATACAGTATATTAGAACCATATTATTTGAAAAGGGTGATGGAAATGAAATAAATTTGGATGGAAAATCAGTAAATAGTTTATTATCACGAGTGAAATTTTTAGAGTTAAATCCCTTCAACAATTCTAGATATTCAGATAATCCCTATAGAGGACTTCCGGATGGATTTCTTTTATACAGGACATGCTATCCCATAAAACGATCAGAGCCTTTTGGAAAAATAGAATGTTCATTAGATTCAATGGCTATAAATGTGAGAATATACAAATTAAATACGGGTGGATATTTAATCAATAAACAAAATACATCTAAATTCTATGAATATGAGCAGTGGAGAGAAATTGCTTTTTATGAATATATTCGAGAATATATAATTAAAAAAAAACTATGTCCAAACTTTGTGTCATTATATGGATATTATCTTTGTAAGGAATCAAAAATTGAATTTGATAAAATTACCCAAATAAATGCTGGGACAATACAGGCCGATCTTAATGTCTTTGATAAGAAGCAAAATAGTTCAATGAATACCTTTGACCAAAAGCAAGATAGTTTTGTAAATAGTGTTGTTCTTGGGCTTCGTCAATTAAATCCAGGACATATTATTCAGAAATTAGATATTGATAAAAAAATACAAAATATACAGCCTATTGCTCAGCCAGTTGATTTAGAGAAGTACTGTGGGGAGGCCATTGTAGTATTGACAGAATCACCTACTTTTGACTTATATGACTGGGCAACAAAAACATATCAGCAAAAAGGAAATACTGGAAGAATGGTAGGTTCTGGATTTCATAAAGGGGAAGCATGGAGATCAGTAATATTTCAGTTAATGGTTGGTTTATATGTAATGAAGTTACATAATATTTATATTAAAGATTTTTCAATAAAAAACAATGTATTTATTAAAAATTTAAATATAGAAGGTCCAGTGATAAATTATTGGAAATATCGTATTGGGGGAATTGAATTCTATATACCAAATTATGGATATTTAGTTTTGATAGATACAAATTACAAAGATTATGATATTATTCCTGCGAAAACTATTGCTGCAAAACAAGCAAAGACATATAAATTGGATGGTCCATTATTTGATGGGGGAAATACGCTAAATAATAATGCTGATGAAAAGTTTATGGAAATGTTTAAGGCTGGAATCAATCCTAATAATTTTGGTCCCGATTTTGTATCGATTGGAGGAACTCCTCCTGAAGCAGATATTATGGGTTTATTATCACGGATGTTTGAGGATGAGGAAAAAGATATAGAGCTATACTTTAGGAAATATATGTATAAGTTTATGAATAATAGAATTGGCACATATTTGAAAGAACAAGAAATTGTGCATATTCGGAATGATGATCTCAGAAATTTTAAAAAGGGACAGATGTTAGTATATCAAGAGGGCACCGGAATATATAGATTTGTGTTATATATTGATACAGTAAATGGAGTGGCCAAAATATTGACGAAGGATAAAACCTCACAAAATGACCCACAATACATAGATAAAGACAATGAAATAATAATAGAAAAAAATGTACAGATAACAACATTATTAAATTATTCTTTAACAGAATCCATTGTGCAAAACTATAAGATGAATGAATTTAATCTAAATGAAGACAACATACTTGAAACATACAATATTGTTGTCTAAATTATTTATTAAGTATTTTTTTCTAATTTAATTTATATATACTTTACAATGTCTGGTCATTTGACAAATTCATACTCAAATTTTGCCCAAGTAAATCCAATGCCAAGTTATAAAAGAAATCTCCCATCCAACTTTGATAATATTGTACCAAATATTACGCAGGAAAACTTGGATCAAATTAAAAATAAGGATTACAAGAATGATAATACTGAAGGTTCTTATCAACTGTATCAGCAGCCAAAACAAGAAAACTATGATCGTGCACGATACGCAACGAAAAGTTTATTTGAAAAGAATGAAATAACGAAATTATTTTTCTCTAATGAAAATATGATGCGTATTCAGAAAAAAATTAAAGAGGATATATACATCAAAACAAAGGGACAATATACTTCTGATGAAGATCAGGACGAGTCTGATCTAATGATAGCTATGAGGGCTGTATATTTGGATAAGTGTAAAAATTTACCAGGACAGGTGATTAGGCAAGTAAAAATATTAAATAAGCAAACTGTCGATTACGTTATTCCGGACATGATTTCAAATATAAAGCAATATTACGGGTATATCAAAGATATTAATAAGCCACTTGAGCCAATGATGAGACCAATGAATGTGAATAATGCTGGCAGACGATTATTACCATCAATTACAACTATATGGCGATAAAAAACATATTTAAATATATACATATAATAATATTAATGGGTTTCTGTTGCTATAAAAAAGAAAAAGTAATAACACAATTTTATAAAGCCACGCGTGATAAATTAATTGAGCAGCTTGAATTTTATATTAATGACACGTACGGTTTGAAGGGACATATATACGGGAATTATAATTTGGATGATTATAATATATTTATATTTAGAGATGATAATAGAAAACTAGAAGTGAAATGCAAGATATATCAGAATAAATTTAATTATAACATGATTGTTTATGAAATATATTAAAAATTTAATAAATTCTTAATATTACTTAAAAAGTGTTTTACTTAAATTTGCTTAAACTGAGTACATAAAAATAGTACCGTACTTAGTGCCAAGATTATTCACTGATTCTCTATTTGCTGCGCTGGTTTCTCTTTCAAGAAGAGTGATTGGGTTGTTTGATACATATTTACCAGAAATTTCAGTCATATAGTTAGCGAGAAGTGGATTATAATAGAAATTTTCATCTGGGTTTCGTGCAGCTCCACGAGGTTTGGGAACTATGATCGCGGATGAACCTCCGACAATGTTTTCTGTGATAGGGGGTCTGTACACAGTAACTATTGAACGAAGCTCAAGATTTGTGTCTCCGAGGCGAAGTGTATAATCAAATCCAAGAGGTGCATCGTTTATTGAAGTTTGTGCTACATTCCATGATTGATATGGAATTGATGTATATGATACGCGGAAATTAAGCCTTGCAAGATTTACGGCCTGATAACGTCTGTTGGCATAGAAGAAGAGCAGGTCTTGTGAAAATAAGACCGAACGATGTTTTGGCACGAGTGTCTTATGTTCAATGAAGAAATCGGATTGTGCAAGGGAACGCTCGAGAGTCATGGCAATACCGGTCGTTGGCTGAAGAGCGGTTGGAAGTCGTACATTTATAATTGGAATATTGAGGAATGTTGTACGCGATAGGGCATTATAGTTGTTAAATCCCATGAGTGTGCGAGTATCCAATGTCGTAATTTGTGCAAATGTTGGACGGAGGGAAAATACTGCCATGAGCTTACGAAGAACTGAGCCTTCATCATGATAGTGGGCCATATCTGGTGAGTCAAAGTATGACCAGTCATATTGTGAAAGGACTCTAAGCAATCCCGTAATGCCATCATCAGCTTCATAGCCAGCAAGTGAGTAGAGGCGACCCTGACGAAGATTGAGAACATTCTTCCAAAGCTCAATTTGAATCTTGAAACGTTTGAGCATATTCGTAATTGGTGTATCATCACTGAAATATGCCAAGCTGTTTGGATCATTGACGATATCCCATGTGAGATGCCATTCAGCTTCCATTTCACCATTCATCAAGTTATCCCACAAGGGGATATGCCTATTGATATATGGTGTTGCTCTACGAATAACAACGCGACCCATATTAGTGTAAAGCATGCGGCGTTCAATAGCATCAACCTTTGGAAGGAAAAGGGCAACAATTACTGGATGAATATGAATTGAAAGATTTGCACGGTTTTTATCATATCCAGCTTGAACTGCCTCAACTGCACAATCACGATACAATGCGAGTTGATTCTTAATATCATTATGAATGAGTCTTGAGCTTTCGAAAAGCTTAACTATTTCAGCGAGAGCCGCGTGGTCCTTTGCTTGCAAGTTAAGAACTGGATCAGCAGGAGCATCCATTCCCATAAATTTAGACATTTCGGTGTATTTCAGTTGATTTAAAAGATTGAATGTATTGTTCACATCATCCTTGAGAGCCATGGAAATGACGGCATCTTTTTCAGCAGACGATAGTTCATGTTTTTCAGCATACTTGATTGCTTTCTTTACAATTGATGGAACATCATGGTAACCATAATGCTGATCTATTTTCGCGATAAATTTGCGGGCATACTTGCGGACGCGCTCGCGTGCTTCTTGGAGTTTGTTAACAACATCCTCGATCTTATCCGAGTCCAATTTCTTGTGTTTAAGAATTGATCTGACTTGTTCGACAGGAACATCATACTTCAAATAATAATCAAAGTTGAGCTCCTCTTCTTGGTTAGAATTCTTTGAACGACTATCCATTTTTATATAATTATATTATATAAAAAAATTATTAAAAATATAATAAAAAATGCGTTTTTATATTTAATTAAAATTTATATTATAAATTTTTCTTATTCTTTTTCCTATTCTTTTTATCTATCTTATCTTTTTCAGTTATGCACGGACATTCCATTAAGATCTTTTTCTTAATTTTGGTGGATAGGGCAAACTTATTTTCATCAATTTTATTTATTTTCAATACTGACTCAAGAGAAGATATATTACAGTCATACCCCTTAAGATACTCATTACATTTATTTAGATCATTTGAGTTTATTACATTTTTAATTATTTTATTGAAGTATACGTAGTCATTAATAGTCATATCCGTAAATATTTTATTTGATTGACTAATATTTTTAGTATAATTTATACATCTTATTGAGGTTTTATTCAAATCCTTTGGATAATCAAAGAAGCTATCAAATTTATTAATGTTTATATTACTGGGATTTAATTTTTTTGTTAATAGAAATGATGGATATACACAATGATAAAATGACTGAACATCCCTTATGTCATATATATTATTTTCATATATGTAGTTCTCTAAAATATCTCCAAATGCTAGGCTATGTGATATTTCATTTATTGTTGCTATATTCCCTCCTTTTAAATAATCAATATAATGCTGCTGAATCATTAACGGCATAACTGTTTTTTCCATCTCGAAAATTCTTATAACATTTTCAATATTATCATATCCATAGAATAGTTTATGTGCAGCTGTGTATATTGATGGATCATTATCCTTTATTTTATTTGTTAATATAAATTTATCAAATTTTTTCCGAGTAATATATTTATCATTATATATATTTTTTAACGATTGTAAGTTTGTTATTAGCGTTCTGATATCATATCCAGAATATTCAATAATATCATTGATTAATGTTTCATCACATATATTAATATTTTCAATCATACATATTTTACAAAGAACATTTTCTAAAATTTCCTTGGATGGATTTGGTAATCTGACTTCGTATGAAAACTTTTTTATAAAATATACAAGTTTGCTATGTTTATTATTCGATATAAATATTATAGGAATTTTCCAATTAGCATCATTATACTTCGTCAGCTTTATTAAGAACTTTTTTTGATTTATTGATAAAATAGATTCAAGGTTATCAATTAAAATTATTTTATTTTTAATAATTTTATTATTTATTTTTTCACTGATGGAATTACCAAATATAGGTTTTTCTATAAAATCATCAATATTTTTGAAATTATCAATTTTATTAAAATTAATTTGATAAATTGTATAGTCTAAAGATTTTAATATGGTCACGACTGTCGCTGTTTTCCCAACTCCATGATTTCCAGTTAAAATCATGCAGCTTTTATTTGGAGAATTAACGATTTTTTCACCAACAAATTCATTTTTTTCCGTAGTATCATCCAGGTCAGTGCTGTCATCCACCTCATCCCAAAGGTTTGCCTTTTTATCTTCATTGTGTGCATCTCCACCTTTTTTTTCTATTAATTTAGCTGCTTTATTTTTATTATAATTCGTTATCCACCCCATAATTATATTTACGGTGGTTGTATCTATTTCCAACTCTTTGATATTTTTTGGAAAGTATTTATTTTTCCAGTATGCGGTATCAGTTATTTGCTCATATATCTCCATAATATATATGAATATTGATTATTTATATATGTTATTAGTCGCAAATAATTAATTTATCAATTTTATCAGAAAATATAGATTTTTTGCATTCATCATCTGATGATTCTGAATCGCCATTATCATTTACCGTTAGATTAAATATATTCTTTAAATTATTTGAAATTTCATTGTGTTGCTCATTAAGTCTGTCGTGATTCAATTCGTCTTGATTATTTAATTCAATAATATCATTTAATGAATTTAATAGATATTTATTATTGATATTATTTGTTGAAACAATATCCCTATATATTTTTTTTAAACAGTTATCGTCCTCAACGCTTACTATATTATGTTTAGCAAAAGCATAATAATGTTTTTTCATAATTGGTCCTAGATTTCTCTTTGATAAGTGTATTTTATTACATTTATATGTGGCACATATATTATAATTTAAATCATCATAACATATAAGATATTTTTCAAGACATGCACCAAATTTACAATTGTATCCACCCGTACATTTTTTATTGATACAGTTCTGACACAACTTTGTATATGTTAACAAATCTTTCATTAAAAATTTATACTCATATTTTGAGAAATCAATATATGACAAGTCATTCGATGAATGTAATATATCCAATGTGTTCTGCCTATATGCATCGATATTTTGTTCATCAATTGAGTGAGCATATGAACATTTATTAAGATGATGACAATAATTGTTTGATATATAGTTTATGCACAATATCTTTTTATGGTTTATTTTTTTTTTTATATATACTCTACCATCTCTATCTCTATTATCTCTATTCTCTCTATTATCTCTATTCTCTCTATTATCTCTATCTCTATTATCTCTACTATCTCTATTATCTCTACTATCTCTATTCTCTCTATTATCTCTATTCTCTCTATTCTCTCTATTCTCTCTACTATTTTTGCCATTCCCCCTTCTATAATTTAATTTCATGAAATCAAATGAAGTATTATTAATAGTGATATCATTATAATTGTCGCCATTATCATCATTATCGACATTATCATCATTATCGACATTATCATCATTATCGACATTATCATCATTATCGACATTATCATCATTATCGACATTATCATCATTATCGACATTATCATCATTATCGACATTATC